>NPIF01001329.1_pt1 | contig 229804 bp, 199 predicted proteins | sample 8637461 | NCBI WGS metagenome assembly NPIF01 (sample SAMN07420641, study PRJNA396082) | bioreactor metagenome | isolation source: sample BR12 brine-fed electro-methanogenic bioreactor BR | place: Japan: Kochi | collected 2016-12-09 | reverse complement strand
ACCAACTGAACTACCGCTCCACTACGTTCAAACTTTGGTGGGTGCTGACGGGCTCGAACCGCCGACATTCGCCTTGTAAGGGCGACGCTCTACCAGCTGAGCTAAGCACCCCGATTTTAGTGCGATGGACGGGCTGCCCTTGCAGCACCCCAGGAACCAGCAAAGACCGCTACTGTACCATGTCCTTGAGGGCTTTGCCAGCCTTGAAGGACGGCGTCTTGCTCGCCGCAATCTTGATGGTGTCGCCGGTCTTCGGGTTGCGACCCTGGCGCGCTGCGCGCTCGCGCAGCATGAAGGTGCCGAAGCCCACCAGCGAGACCTTGTCCTTCTTCTTGAGCGCCGTACCGACGACCTCGAAGAAAGCGTCCACCGCACGCGTCGCGTCGGCCTTGGAAAGATCGGCCTGCTCGGCGATCGCGTTGATCAAATCAGTTTTGTTCATTAAGAGCGTCCCCTCGAAAATGGATGGCGTTTCGCCATAGACACTACGGATGTAAATGACCCCTGTGCGCTCCCCGCGTGTCGCTTGACGATATGCGGCACGGCTCCTGCACAGCCGACAGCCGCCGGAATGGCGATGGATGCGGGGTTGCGGCGCTTTATAACAAGCGGGTTTTCGAGCGTCAACAAAAGTGCAAACACCGAAAAAATCAAGTGCACAAAGGTTTCCTCCCATTGCTCCGCCATCCGATTGACTTCCGCGATTCCGGCGCGTCACTCTTCGCCGCCCCAAAGCCCGGACCGGTCTCGCGCGCATCGACGGAACATCATGTCAGCCTGTTCCTACATGACCCTGAAGCCAGCCCCATTCAGCTGCCGGTCATCTCGCTCAAAGCCCCGGCAGTCGGCCCACCTCTGCTGCGCTAGACCTTTTGCTACACTCGAAAAACTCCAATTCACCCAGCCCATCCGCATGCGTTCAATCAGTGGCCGTATGGCCCGCACGTTATTGCTCTGTTCCTGGACAGCGATTTCGTTTGCGGCGTCCGCCCAGCAGAGCGACACGGCCGAACGCGCCGTTCGACTCGACCAGAGCATTCAAGCCCTCAAGGACGAAGTGATCGAACTCAACCGCGAAGCGCTGGCGGTCGAGAACAGCACCCTGGTACCCGACTATCTGCGCGTCTCGGTCTATCTGCGCGTGGACGTCCCCGGGCTGTTGCTGCAGCAGGTCACGGTCGCCATCGACGACCAGACCCCGACGGTCTATCACTACGACGAGCACGATGCCCGCGCGCTGCTCAAGGAAAACGCCCTTCAGCGCGTGATGAGCACGACTGTCGCACCTGGCCCGCACCGGATCCGCCTCTCGTACACCGGCCAGTACGCGGGCGCAAAGGACGACGCGGCACCGGTCACCGATCGCTACGAAGCGCTGTTCGACAAGGGCGACGATGAGGCGGAACTGGAGTTCGGCCTCGCCCGGACCAGCCTGTTCGGCGGCAACGTCCAGGTCCGCATGAAACAATGGAGGGCCGCCCGTTGAAACGCGTCCTGTTCGGCCTTCTCGGCGTCGCAGCCGCCCATGCGCAGGCAGCGGAACTGTATGTCCCCGGAACCGTCGACGACCCGCACGTCCGCACCGCGGTCTATCTGAGCGAAGACAACCGCAACATGTCCGCCGCGGTCGAGCTGCGCCTCGCCGACCCGGGCGACGATGCGCTACGGATGCCCGAGGCCTACCAGTGGCAGCTGGCGGACAGCTATCTGCTGTTCGGTCTGAAGGATCAAGCCGAGGCGATCTACCAGAATCTCGCAGCGACCAGTGACGACAAGGTCCGCATCGCCAAGTCACGCCTGCAGGTCGCCAAGTTCGATTACCAGCGCGGCTACACCGCGCAGGCCCGCGCGGTCCTGCTGCGCCAGCGCGAGTCGCTGCCGGAGGAACTGCTGCCGCAGTGGCAGGATCTGCTGTCGCGCGTCCAGCTCGCCGAACAGCGTTATGGCGAGGCGGCGGAAACCCTGACCGAACTCGACAACGCCGACGCGCAATCGTCGTATGCGCGCTACAACCTGGCGGTCGCACTGATCAAGGATGGCCGCGCCCCGCAGGGACAGACCGTCCTCGACCGGATCGGCCGCCTCGTCCCGCATGACGCCGAGGAACTGGCGCTGCGCGACCGCGCCAACACCAGCCTGGGCTGGCACTTCCTGCAGCAGCAGCAAGGCGGTACCGCGGGACCGATCTTCGAGCGCGTCCGCGTCGACGGACCGTTCTCGAACCGCGCCCTTCTCGGCCTCGGCTGGGCGCACATGGCCCCGCAGGGCAAGCGCGTGACCAAGGCGCAGGTCGGGGACGAGCCGACACAGGCAGACCCGTTCACGACGTTCTCGACGCTGGGGGCGCTGGTGCGTCCCGGCTTCCTCGAGGACGACATCTTCAAGCGCGCCGGACTGCGGGCCTTCAGCCTGCAGAAGGCCAGCAAGGAGGAGCAGGAGAACCTGAAGCGGGCCCTGGTGCCCTGGGTCGAATTGATCTCGCGTGATCCGATGAACACCGCCGTGCAGGAAGCATGGCTCGCGATCCCCTACACGCTGGACCGGCTCGGCGCGCATACGCAGGCCCTGCAGTACTACGAAAAGGCGATCGAAGTGCTCGAGAACGCCAGGGCCCGCATGACCACTGCCCTCGACTCGATCAAGCAGGGTCGCATGGTCGAGACCATCGTCCGGCGCGAGATCGACTCCGAGGCCGGTTGGACCTGGCACATGCGGGATCTCCCGGATGCCCCGGAGACCTACTTCCTGCAGAGCCTGCTGGCCGAGCACCGTTTTCAGGAAGCGCTGAAGAACTACCGCGACGTGCGCATGCTCGCGCGCAATCTCGACTCCTGGAACGATCGTCTGCGCACCGTCCAGCGCGCCGCGACCGACCATGACCGCCCGGGCCTGCAGATCGACGAGGTCGTCGAGCGCGCCGCCAACGACTGGGAGGCCCCGTGGAAGGGCCTGCAGATCCGGCTGCGCCCGGAATCGACGCTGTCGCCCCCCGGCCGCTACAGCGACACCGCACCCGCCGAACCGCAGGTCAGCATGTTGCTGCAGCTGGCGCAGACGCCACGGCGCTTCAACGGCCCGCTCGAACGATCGCAGGCCCTGTATGAGCGGATCGCCAACCTGCGCGAGCAGGTCGCCCAGGCCGGTGCCGCCCAGTCGCAGCTCCTTCGGGACATGGCGACCGAAGAGCTCGAGGGCCAGAAGCGCCAGATCGAACGCTATCTGATCGAGGCGCGCTTCTCGCTTGCCCGACTCTATGACCGCCAGCGCAAAGGCGATTCAAATGAACCGTAATCCGTGGCGCCCTCTGCCGCTCGTTCTGATCGCGGCCCTGTCGCTGCAGGGCTGCGCGCCCAAGATCGTGCGCGAATCCGCACCGTCGATTCGAAAGTCCGTCGGCAAGCTCGACGAACCGTCGCCCGAAGTGTTGCCAATCATCGCCTCCGAGCCGGTCGCCATCGATCCGGAACGGGCCGCAGAGAACTATCGCAGGCTGCTTGAGCTCGCACCCGATCCGGAGACCCGCTCCGAGGCCCAGCGCAGGCTCGCCGACCTGCAGGTGCAGATGCAGGACGCCAAGGGCACCGGCGACGAGTCCGAAGCGACGTTGCAGAATTCGATCAAGCTCTACAACGAGCTGCTCTACGCGCACCCCAACGACAAGGACAACGACCGGATCTTCTATCAGCTGGCCCGCGCGCAGCAGAACATCGGCGACCCCGAGGCCGCGATCGACACGCTTGAACGCCTGACGCAGCGGCATCCGGACTCGCCACTGGCCGGCGACGCGCACTTCCGACGCGCCGAACTGTTGTTCAACCTGCGCCGGTATGCCGAAGCCGAAGGCGAGTACCGCATCGTCATGGACCTGGGTGACGCCACCCAGTTCTTCGAGGCAGCGCAGTACAAGTACGGCTGGTCGCAGTACAAGCAGTCCAAGTACGACGAAGCGATAACAACCTTCTTCGACGTGCTCGACCGCGAACTGCCCGCCGAGGGCACGACGATCGACACCGCCGCCGCGCTGCAGTCGATCGCGCCGGCGAAGGTCGATCTGGTCCGCGACTCGCTGCGCGTCATCACGCTGTCGCTGGCGACGCTCGGCGGCGGCCCGGCGCTGAGCGAGTATCTGCAGACCCACGGCGACCCACGCTTCTACCCGCTGGTCTACGCCGCGCTGGGCGAATCGTTGCTCGACAAGCGCCGTTACAGCGACGCCGCCACCGCCTATGCCGCGTTCATCGAACGCTACCCGAGTTCGGAATTCGCGCCGGCGTTCCAGTCCCGCGTCATCGCGGTGTACGACGAGGGCGGCTTCGGCGATCTGGTCCTGCGCGAGAAGGAACGCTACGCCAAGACCTACGACCCCGCCGCCGCCTACTGGAACGGCACGGCGCCGACCGAAGCGGTGATGACCGAACTGCGCGGTCATCTCGAGGACCTCGCCAAGTACTACCACGCCGAGGCACAGCAGGCGAAGACGGCCAAGGCCGAGTCCTTCGATCCCGCCGCGTTCCTGGTCGCCGCCGGCTGGTATCGACGGATCATCGACCTCTATCCCGGCGATCCGGGGCTGCCGGAGATCAACTTCCTGCTGGGCGACAGCCTGCTCGACGGCGGCCACACCCTCGAGGCCGCACAGGAATACGACCGCACGGCCTATGGCTACCCGAATTATCCCCGTGCCGGCGAAGCCGCGTATGCGTCGGTGCTGGCCTACCAGCAACACGCCAAGGCGGTTGCACCCGACCAGCGGCCGCAGAACCTGCGCACGGCGATCGATGCCAGCGTCAAGCTCGCCGATCATTTCGACGGCCACCCGCAGAAGTATCCGGTGCTGACGCAGGCGGCCCAGGACCTGTTCGAACTCAAGGCCTACGACGAGGCCGTCACCGTCGGCGGGCGCGTTCTCGAATCGCCGACGCCCGTCGACGCCACGCTGCGGCGCGTTGCCTGGAGCGTCGTCGGCGACTCGCACTTCGCCCAGCAGCGTTACGCGCCGGCCGAGAAGGCCTACGCCGAGGAACTCAAGCTGACGGCCGCCGACACGCCGGAACATGCCGAGGTCACCGAGCAGCTCGCCGCTTCGATCTACAAGCAGGGCGAAGTGGCACGCGCCGCCGGCGAGCTGCGCACCGCCGCGCAGCACTTCCTGCGCGTCGGCCAGATCACGCCGACGTCGAAGATCCGCGCGACCGCCGAGTACGACGGCGCCGCGGCACTGATCGAACTGGAAGACTGGCCCGAGGCGGCGACGGTGCTCGAGCGCTTCCGCAGTCTGTTCCCCGGGCACGAGCTCGAGGCGGACGTCGACAAGAAGCTCGCCGTCGTCTACCAGAAGGACGACAAGCCGGCGCAGGCCGCAGAGGCCTACGCCCGCATCGCCCGTCGCGACAGCGAGAGCGTCGACATCCGTCGCGAAGCGGCCTGGCTCTCCGCCACCCTCTACGAACAGGCCAACGCCGCCGACAATGCCGCGACGGCCTTCGAGTACTACGTGACCCAGTTCCCCCGCCCGCTGCCGCGCGCGATCGAAGCCCGGGTCCGCCTGGTCGATCACGCCCGCGTCACCGGCGATCGCGACGGTCTCGCCAAGTGGCTGCGCGAGCTGGTCAGCGCCGACGACACCGCCGGGCAGGAGCGCACGCCGCAGTCGCGTTCGCTGGCCGCACAGTCGAGCCTGGAACTCGGACGCATGGCCGCCGACGATGCCCGCGCGATCCCGCTGACACTGCCGATCGAACGCAATCTGCCACGCAAGAAACAGGCGATGGAGGACGCGATCCGCTGGCTGGGCAAGGCCTCGTCGTTCGGCTTCGCCGAGACGACCACCGCAGCGACCGACGAGCTCGGCCGGGTCTATCAGGACTTCGGCAAGGCCCTGCTCAAGTCCGAGCGGCCGCGCAACCTCAGTGGTCTCGAACTCGAACAGTACGACCTGCTGCTCGAGGAGCAGGCCTACCCGTTCGAGGAACAGGCGATCGAAGCCTACGAAGCCAACCTCAAGCGCATCCCGCAGGGCCTGTACGACCAGTGGATCGCACGCAGCGCCGAGGCGCTCGCGCAGATCGCGCCGGCACGCTACGGCAAGATCGAACAGGGCGAGGACCGCTATGAAAGCCTCAACTGATCCGATGACCGTGACCGCCTTCCGCTCCTCGCTTCCCAAAGCCGGCGTGCGCGCCCTCCTGCTGGCCGCAATGACGGCCGTCTCCGCGTGCAGCATGATGGGCGGCGGACCGAAGCTGCCACCGCCGCCCGAACAGCCCGCCGAACCGGACAAGGGCGATCCGCAGGCGCGCTTCGAGGCGGCGATGACGCTGTGGCAGCAGCATCAGGTGCAGGAGGCGGAGGATGCCTTCAAGTCGCTGGTACAGGACTTCCCGGACTTGTCCGGACCGTGGACCAACCTCGGCATCCTGTACGCCAAGTCGAATCGTCGCGAAATGGCGATCGGCGCACTGACCAAAGCGGCGGCACTCAACCGCGAGAACAAGATCGCGTTCAACTGGCTCGGCATCCTGCACCGCGAAGCCGGCGACCTCGAGCGCGCCCGCCTGGCCTACGAGCGCGCACTCGCGCTGGACCCTGACTACGCGCTGGCGCACCACAATCTCGGCGTCCTGCTCGACGCCCACCTGCAGCAACCAATGCAGGCCCTGCCGCACTACCGCGCCTATCTGACCCTGCGCGGCGAGGACGACCTGCGGGTGATGGCCTGGATCGCCAAGATCGAGGCAGACGCCCGCGCCGCGGAGCCCGCGCCGGAACCGGCGCCGCCCACGGCCGCGCCCACTCCGGAGACGACGCCATGATACGCTTGCCCGCCCTCTCCGCGACCGTGCTGCTCCTGTTCGGGGCCGCAGCGTACGCTCAGGACGATGAACTGCCGGCCGTCGGCACGCAGCAGGCCGAACCGGCGCCGCCCCCCGCCCGCGCAGCGGACGCCTCCGGCACGACGATCATCGGCGAACGCGAGTCGCCGATAGGTCTGTTCATCACGCCGTGGCGCGACTCGCTGCCCGAATCCGACATGGATCGTCCGGCACGGTTGATGCAGGAGGATCTTGTCCCGCTGGACGAAGAGGTCTTCGTCCGGCAAATCGAGTATTACAACGCGCTGGACAAGGCGCTGAAGGCCAAGGGCGTGGTCACGCCCCTGGAGCGCTGATTCCGGACCGTTTGCGTCGTATCCAAGTATCGTTTTCGTCATCCAGGACATTTGAGGACTCAACCCATGGAGTTTTTTGCAACGGCCATTCGTTTTCTTCAGAACGGCGGCGCGTTCATGTACCCGATCATGCTGGTACTGATCGTCGGGCTGGCCATCGCCGTCGAGCGCGCCCTGTACCTGCGCCGCGCCAACAGCGAGAACCGCGCACTCTGGTCGGAGCTGCTGCCGCTGCTGAACAAGGGCGAGCGCGACGCCGCCGAGCAACTCGCAAGCAGCTCCGAGACCGCCATCGGCCGCGTGCTCGGATTCGGCCTGGCGCGGGCGCGCGGCGACGCCACGCGCAGCGAGATCGAAATGGCGATGGAAGAAAGCATCATGGAAGTCACGCCGTTGCTTGAACGGCGGACGCACTATCTGGCGACCTTCGCCAACATCGCGACCCTGCTCGGCCTGCTCGGCACGATCATCGGTCTGATCCAGGGCTTCAACGCGGTGGCCAACGTCAGCCCCGCCGAGAAGGCCACTTTGCTGTCGGCCTCGATCTCGGTGGCCATGAACACCACCGCCTTCGGACTGATCGTCGCGATTCCGCTGCTGCTGGCCCACGCCTGGCTGCAGTCCAAGGCCAATGACCTGATCGACAGCGTCGAAATGGCGGCGATCAAGTTCCTGAACAGTCTCGGCCTGAAGAGCTAAGCATGCTGGCCCGGATGCGCCGTGGGCGCCGCCAGCAGGATGTGGCGGAGCTCAATATCACGGCCTTTCTCAATCTGATGGTGGTCCTGGTTCCGTTCCTTCTGATCACGGCTGTGTTCACGCAGCTGACGATCAAGGAACTGAGCCTGCCCGACAGCTCGCAGACGCCGCCCCCGCCGCAGAACATCCAGCGCGGGATCAGCGTCATCATCCGCGACACCGGCCTGACCCTGGACAAGGACGGCAAGACGCTCGAGCACTGGGACAAGGTCGACGGTGAGCACAAGTACGCCGCGCTGTCGGCGATGCTTGCGGAGATCAAGGACCAGAACCCGGGCGAAGACCGCATCACGCTGCTGCTCGAACCCGGCATCAACTACGACACGCTGATTCAAGTCATGGATGCAGTGCACTACCTGCCCGCGGCCAAGGCCGGGGTGCTGGTCGACATGTTTCCGCAGATCTCGATCGGCGATGCCCCGAAGACGGAGGCTGCACCTTGATTCGAGCGCATCACCTCAGAACGCAGCGACTCGATCGCAGGCGCAAGCGCAACCGGCCTGGTGCGCTGAGCCTGACGTCGCTGATGGATATCTTCACGATCCTGGTGTTCTTTCTGTTGGTCAACTCGTCGCAGGTCGAAGTCCTGCCGAACCCCCGGTCGCTTGAGCTGCCGGCATCGGTCGCCGTCACCGGTCCCCGGGAAACGGTCCTGCTGATGATCAGCAAGGAACAGATCCTGCTCGACAACGAGCCGGTCATGTCGATCGAGGATGCCCTCAACACCACCGGCAACGTGCTCGGCCCGCTGAAGTCGCGCCTGTTGCAGGAAGGTCTGATGCCCGTCGTCGGCGCCGAGGCCGGCGCGGTCTCCCGCGGCGAGATCAACATCATGGCCGACAAGGACATCCCCTATCAGCTGATCAAGAAGGTCATGGCGACCTGCAGCGAAGCCCGCTTCGCCAAGATCTCGCTGGCCGTCGCGCACCGTGAGGCGGGGGGCGGCTCATGAGCGCGCAGTCGATTCAGTGGCAGTCCTGGTCGCTGGCGGAGGAATCCGACCGCCGCTTCAAGCGTCTGGTCCTGATCGTCGGCGTGCCGATGCTGATCCTCAGCGCCATCGTGCCGTTCCTCGAACTGGTCGGCCTGACCCGGGGTGGCGGCACGCTGACCGGATCGCGCTACGTCGAGCTGATCACCGAGCAGCCGGCGCCGGTCGCCGAGAAGGTCGAGGAACCGAAGCCGGCCGAAGAGGACCAGCCGCAGCCGGAAGAGGCCAAGGAGGCGCCGACCCCGGAACCGCAGCCGGAGAAGGCGCCGCCCAAGCCGGTCGTCAAGCCGGAGGTCACCCAGCAGCAGGCCGTGCAGCGCGCACGCGAGACGGCCGCCCGGTCGGGCGTGATGGCCTTCGCCGACCAGCTGCAGGCCCTGCACACCGGCGCAACCTCGCTGGCGCAATCGGAACAGCCGCTGAGCTCGCTCGACAGCGCCAGCGGTGGTGACACCGCCTCCGACAGCCAAGCCTTCGAGCAGGCCGCCGCCAGCAGCTCGGGCGGCATCGGCACCCCGACCGGCACCGGCGCGACACGTCGCGCGCAGGCTGGAACCGGCCTCGGCGAACGCCGGACCAAGGTGGTCGAAAGCCCGGTCGGCATCGGCAAGGACCATTCCCGTCCCGGCCAGGGCGGCGACAAGCTGATTGCCGGACGCACGCTGGAGGAGATCCAGCTCACGTTCGACCGGAACAAGGGCGCGTTCTACGCGATCTTCAACCGGGCCATGCGCCAGAACCCGAACCTGGGCGCGGGCAAGATCGTCGTCAGCATCACGATCGCGCCCAACGGCAGCGTGACGGCGTGCAAGCTGGTGTCGTCGACCTTCAACGACCCGGAACTGGAACGCAAGATCGTGCAGCGCGTGCAGCTGCTGAACTTCGGCGCCAAGAACGTCCCGACGTTCACCTACCCGAACTACCCGATCAACTTCCTGCCGTCCTGAACCCGCGTCACCCCGACCCCGCGCAAGGCGATACCCCGCCCTGCGCGGGGCGAACCGGGCACCGCCGGTTGGCATTCGCGTGCCCGATAATCAAAATAACCGGCCAGGCCGGTCCCCCGCGATCTAGGAGAATCATCACATGGGCTTCCTCTCAGGCAAGAAGGCTTTGATCACCGGTGTCGCCAGCGACCGTTCGATCGCCACCGGCATCGCCGAGGCGTTCAAGCGCGAAGGGGCCGAACTGGCCTTCACCTACCAGAACGACCGTCTGAAGACGCGCGTCGAGGAATTCGCCGCCGAATGCGGTTCCAAGCTGGTCTACCCACTCGACGTCGCCGAGGACGCGCAGATCGACGAGCTGATGGCCGAGCTGGGCAAGGCCTGGGGCTCGCTCGACGTGCTGGTCCACTCCATCGGCTTCGCGCCACGCGAGCAGCTCGCTGGCAAGTACCTCGACGCGGTGACGCGCGACGGTTTCCGCATCGCGCACGACATCTCGGCGTATTCGTTCGCCGCACTGGGCAAGGCCGCTCGGCCGCTGATGCAGGAACACGGCGGCTCGATGCTCACCCTCACCTACCTCGGCGCGGTGCGGGCGGTTCCGATGTACAACGTGATGGGGCCGGCCAAGGCCTCGCTCGAAGCCAACGTCCGCTTCATGGCGGCCGAACTCGGCGAGATGGGCGTGCGTGTCAACGGCATCTCCGCCGGCCCGATCAAGACCCTTGCCGCCGCCGGGATCACCGGGTTCCGCGGCATGCTGTCGAACGCGGCCGCGGCGGCGCCGCTCAAGCGCAACGTGACCGTCGAGGAAGTCGGCAACGCGGCGGCGTTCCTGTCGTCGGACCTGGCCTCGGGCATCACCGGCGAGATCCTCTACGTCGACGCCGGCTACAACATCGTCGGCCTCGGCGCCGGCGCCTGACGCCACCGATCCGCCCCGCATCGCGGGGCATCAGGGGCCCGGTCGCGACACCGCTCGCACCGGGCCCTTCGCTTTTCAGAGGTTGGCGATCATCGGGTCGTCGCTGTCCCCGGCATCGTCCTCGCCTTCCAGGTGCGCGATGATGACCGCGCCGGTGGCGTCACCGAACACGTTGACCGCGGTCCGGCACATGTCGAGGATGCGATCCACCGCCAGGATCAGGCCGACGCCCTCCAGCGGCAGGCCGACCGCGGTCAGGATCACCGCGATCGCAACCAGGCTCGCCGACGGAATCCCGGCGACGCCGACCGAGGTCAGCAGGGCGAGGACCACCACGGTGAACTGGCTGAGCAGACTCAGCTCCAGGCCGTAGGCCTGGGCGATGAACAGTGCGGCCGCACACTCGTACAGCGCGGTTCCGTTCATGTTGACGGTCGCGCCCAGCGGCAGCACGAATCCCGACACGCGATCCTGCACGCCGGCGCGCTTCACGCAGCCGAACGTGACCGGCAGGGTCGCCGCCGACGAGCTGGTCGAGAACGCGGTGAGCAGCGCCGGGGCCATCGTCTGGAGATGCCGCCACGGCGACAGTCCGAACAGGCGCACCAGCAGCGGCAGCACCAGAAAGGCCTGCAGCATCAGCGCCGCCAGCACGCAGAAGAAGAACAGCAGCAGCGGCTCCAGCGCCGCCCAGCCGGTCTGCGCCACGGTCCGCCCCACCAGCGCGAACACGCCCAGCGGCGCGAACTTCATGACCCAGTTGGTGATGTGGATCATGACCTCGTACAACCCCGCCCAGAAATTGCGCTGGACCTCGGCGAGGCCAACCGGCAGGCGTGCCGCGAAGTAGCCGAACAACAGGCTGAAGAAGATCAGCCCCAGCATCTCGTTCTCCACCGCCGCCTTGACCAGGTTCGGTGGCACCATCCGCAGGATCACTCCGACCAGATCGCTGCCGCCGCGATTCTCGACCTTGTCGAGCACCGCGCCGGTGTCGGCGCTCAGGCCCAGCCGGTCTCCGGCCGGCGCCCCGTCGATCACACCCGGCTGGACCAGATTGATCACCGCCAGACCGATGACGATCGACACCAGCGTCGTCGACGCGAAATACAGCGTCGTCTTCCAGCCGATCCGTCCGAGTTCGCTGGAATCGTCGATCCCGAGAATCGCGTGGATCATCGCGCCGAAGATCAGCGGCACGATCAGCATGCGCAGCGCGTTGAGGAACAGCGTGCCGATGAAGGTCGTCGTCTCGACGAACCAAGCGGCGTCGCCGATGATCGATCCGGCGGCCACGGCAGCGGCCAGCGCGATCACGATCTGCCAGTGCAACTTCATGAGTCAGGAATTCCGTCCGGAGAAAACAAAAAGCCGTTCATGGCCGATTGAACCATGAACGGCTTGGCATCGGCCAACGCCGATGCGGTCTGCGATGACTACTGCCCGGAATCCGGCGTCGCGTCTTCCGCCGGGCGATCGACGTATTCGATACCGACCTCGTCCTCGATCAGCGACAGATAGGCCCCGAACTCCTTGCCGGCGATGGCATCACGCAGACGCTGCTGCTGTGCCGGCTTCTGGTCCGCCGCAATCTGCTCGGGCACCGTCACCGACCGCAGCACGATCACGACGCGCGAGCCGTCGTCCAGCACCGCCTGGCCCAGGGTGCCGACGTCGTTGCCGGGCCGCGCGAGCTTGAACGCCCGCGCCACCACGGCGCCCTCGACGTTCTTGTCGTCACGCCGGATCGCGCCGGGATTGCGCAGCTCGGCACCCTTGGCCGAGACGATCTCCTGGAACGCAGTGCCGGACCCCACGGCGTTGACGACCTCGTTGGCGTCCTGCTCGGCCAGCTGTCGCGCCTTCTCGGCCAGCAGCTGGTTGCGGATCGTCTCCCGCACCTCGTCGAGCGTGCGCTGACGCGGAGCCTCGTAGTCGGCCTTGCGGATCACGACCAGACGTTCGCCGCTGATCGCCAGCGGCTTGCTGTTCTCGCCGTCGTCGATGATCTCGGGCATGAAGGCGGCGGTCCTGACCGGCTCCTCGGCGGTGATTCCGCCGGCGCCTTCGCGCGTGAACCACTCGGTGGTCTGGATCTTCAGGCCCAGCGCCGAGGCCACCGGCTCCAGCGAAGTCGGATTCTCGAACGCGAGCTGCTCGAGCTGGCTGCTCATGTCCTCGAAACGCTGCTGGCGCTCGCGGCTCTGGAACAGCTCGGTCAGCTCACGCTTGACCTCCGGATCGTCGAAGCTGCGCGTCACCGACGGCTTGATCTCGTCGACATGAATCAGGTGCCAGCCGAACTCGGTTTCGACCGGGCCGCTGGTCTGGCCGGCATCGAGACCGTAGAGCGCGTCCTCGAAGCTGCTGACCATCTGCCCGCGCTTGACCCAGCCGAGCGAGCCGCCACTGGCCTTCGACCCGGTGTCGTCCGAGTATTCCTTGGCCAGGGTCGCGAAATCGGCACCGCCGGCCAGCTCCCCGGCGATCTTCTCGACCTTCGCCTTGGCGGCTGCCTTGTCGGCACCGAAGCTCACCAGGATATGGCTGGCCTTGCGCTCCTCCTGCGTGGTGAACCGGCCGTCCTTCTCGGCGTCGTACAGCGCCTTGAGCACGTCGTCACCCGGGGTGCTCGGCTCCGGCAGCGTGGCCTTGGACAACTCGACGTACTCGAGCTTGATGCGCTCGGGCGCCTGATACTGCGCCTTGCTGTCCTCGTAGCGGGCCGCGACCTCGTCGTCGGTCACGTTCGCCTTCTCGCGATAGCGCGTGACGTCGAACACCGCGTACTCGATCGTCCGCTGCTCCCCGGCCAGGCGCAGCGCCTGGTCGACGGACACGTCGGTGACGAAGGCCGTGTCGACGATCGCCTCGCGCATCTGGTTCATTTCCAGCGAATCACGCAGCCGCGCCTCGTAGCGCTCCGGCGTGAAGCCGACGCGCGCAAGCGCGTCGCGATAGGCCTCGGTGTTGAACTTGCCGTCGCGCTGGAACGCCGTCTCGGTGGCGATGCTCCTGAACACCGTGGCGTCGTCGACCGCGTAGCCTTCCGACTCGGTGAACTGCTTGAGCATCGTCTCCTGCGCCATGTCCCGCAGGACCGACTGACGCAGCTGCGTCTGGTCGATCATGTCGGCGCGGAAATTCTCGCCCATCAGCGACATCAGCTGCTGGTAGCGCTGGTCGTAGGCACGGCGGAACTGCGAATCGTGGATCTTCTGATCGCCAACCTTGGCAACCACCGGATCACCGCCGCCCGAGCGGAACGATTCGATACCGAAGAACGCAAACGGGATCGCAATCAACGCGACGATGAAACCTGCGATCAGGCCGGAGGTGCGATCACGAATCTGTTGAAGCATAGTCTCCCCTTCACTCGGGTCGGCAATCTCTCAAATGCACAAAAACACGAAAGCCCGGTCGTGTACCGGGCCTCGTGAGTCGCTGAATTGGTGGGCTGCCAGGGACTCGAACCCCGAACCTACTGATTAAGAGTCAGCTGCTCTACCATTGAGCTAGCAGCCCATTCATCCAATTTAAATTGGGGTGGACGAGGGGACTCGAACCCCCGACAACCAGAATCACAATCTGGGACTCTAACCAACTGAGCTACGTCCACCATCGGGAGCCATCCCCCAAGCGGGGTATCGCTCAGGGGCGCGAATCATAACAGAACATTTTGCGAGTCAACAGGGTTTGTGACGATTTTTTTCACTTCGTCCTTCCCGCCGCCCGGCCCGCTCCCGTCCCGTCCCGCCACCGGGGGCGAAACGGGAGCCGGGCATCTCTCCATATATATGTCTCTGTGCCCCCTCAGTTGCCGGCACAGCTGGTCGAGCCCGGATAGCGGGCCTCGTCCGGCACGACGACGTCCTGGATCCACTGCTCGATCAGCGCATGCCCCTCGTCGTGCACCACGCTGCGTGCGATCGGTGGCATCCGCGCCGCCGGCGTGGTCGCATCCGGCCCGATGCGGAACGCGACGATCGAGTCACTGACGACCCCCGGATGGATATCCACCGTACGGCCGCCGTTGCCCTCCTGCCCGGTTGCCGTCGGTCGCTTGCAGATGCCGAACGAGCCGTCGACCGGCCGCAGGAAGTCCAGGTAGAAGCCGGTGTTCGACGCGAAGCCGCGAACGTTGTGGCAGTGCGCGCAGTTGATCTCCAGATAGGCGCGCGCCCGTGCCTCGATGTCGGCGTCCGAGCCGGCCTCAAAACCGGCGTCGCCGGGCTTGTTGAACACCGGCAGCCGCTCGACCGCGCCGGCGATCTGGGTCTGTGCATCCACGCCGAGGCTGCTCGGGCACCCCGCCATCAGGCCCTGCTCGCACAGATAGGCGATCTGGTTGCGCCCTGCGATCGGATGCTGCGACTGCGCGGTCACGAAGTCGGACTCGGAACGATACGGCCGGTTCAGGTTCCGCACCTTCGGACCGATCGGCGCCGAACCGGTTTCCAGATCCTCATTGGCATGGCAGCTCAGACACTGGTTGGCGTTCGGGATCGTATAGCGGTCGGTCGAGCCGCTGTGCAGCTGTCCCGAATCGACGTCGGTCAGATGCCAGGACGCCGACGCCGTCGCGCCGCCCATCGCCAGCCGCGCCACACGGCGTCCGGTTTCGGTGTCCGTCTCCCACTGGTAAGGAATGCCGTCCCAGCGGGCCTGCCCCTTCGAATTGACGCGCTTGATCAGCAGCCGCGTCTCCACCGGGGTTTCGGTCCCCGCGGTCTCATCGGCGAACGAGAAGGTCTTGGCCAGGATCGTCCCGGTCGGAAACACGATCGCGGCGTTGACGCCCGCCGTCGCGGCGTCGCGATAGACCGCCTGCGTCCCCGGCGGCAGATACATCACGCGGTACTTCACCGCGTAGTCGGAGAACAGCTTGGTGTTGAGCACGAACGGCACACCGCCGCCGTTCGGCGTGCTGGTCGGATCCTCGGCGTCGGCGAACAGGTTGTACTGATCGAGCGTCGGGCAGTTGACCTTCGCCGCCTCGAAATTGACCTGCCCGGCGGCAACGTCCGCCTCGCACAGCGCGGCGACCTGCTCGGGGCTCGGCGCCGGATCGTAGTCACCGCTGCGCTCGAAGGGCGGGATCTCGACCGCCGGCAGCGGCGCGAGGTTCCTGCCGTAGCGTTCGACGCATTGATGCGCGCTCATGTCGAAGCTCGACGGGAACTCCAGCAACGCGCCCGGATCGAGCGCCGTCAGCACCGTCAGCACCGACAGCGGATTGGTCGGATCGATGTTGCTGTTGACCACGGCCTCAAGCCCCTTGGTGCCGTGGAAATCCGCGAAGGTCAGGCTGTCGCTGCTGAAGTCGTTGTCGGCATCGATACACGAGAACCAGTCCGGCAGGATGCGCGGCGCGCCCTCGGCCTCGGTGTCGAACTTGTAGGCGTTGTAGTGGCACTCCGGATTCGGATGCTCATTGGTCATCTGCGGCTTGCCGCGCTCGTCGGCCGGCACCGGATTGCCGGCGGCGTCGAGCGGATACGGGCAGTCGGCATCGTAGCTGTCGAGCAATCCGTCCCAGATGATGTGCGCGCCGCGGAAGCCGACGACACCGGCCGCGGCACAGGTCAGCAGATTGGTCGGCAGCAGGCAGGCGACCTGATTCTTCAGCCCCACCAGCGCCGGCAGCAGACGCGCGAGATCCTGGTTCTGCAGATCGTTGGTCGTCGGCAGCGGCAGCCCGTTGCCGTTGTTGACGAACCTGTTCCGATAGATGTGCAGACCTTCGGTGTACCAGTCGATGCGCTTCTCGTCCGGGCGTCCGGCGCCTTCCGGAAACAGCTCGTAGCTGGCGTGGATGATGCCGGCGGTGTTGTTGTCGCGGAACTCGTTGTCGAACACGTCGATGCGGTCGTAGCTCAGCGTGATCATGCCGCTGCCCGGCGGCACGTTGCCGACGAAACCGCCCGACGTGAAGTTGTAGGTGTTGTTCATGCGCGAGACGTTGCCGTACATGCGCGAGCGATCGCCGTACTGGCGCAGGCCGTCGAGGTCGTAGATCAGGAAGCCGCCGGTATTGCACTCAGCGAGATTGTTCGCGTACTCGCCGCCCTGGACGTTCTCGATCTCGAAACCGAACACGTTGAACGCCGAACGGCTGTTGCGGATGATCGCGTTGTTGGTCTGGCCGACGTAGATGCCAGCGTCGGACGCGCCGATCGATTCGGCGTCCTCGATCAGGATGTTCTCGGACGACACCGGATAGATGCCGTAACGGCCGGACTTCTTGCTGACGGTGTAGTCCGGCGACGTCGTATCGCCGAGGAAATTCTCCGGCGCGTCGGGATTCTGCGTGGCCGGATCGGTGCAGGCCACCTGCAGGCGCTCGCCGAAGTTGTCGGCGGTCACCGGGTCCGGGCTTTCGCGCCCGCCGTTGGACGACCAGAACGCGCGCACCCGCCGCAGCGTGCCATGGCTGACCCCGCGCATCTCGATGCCGTTGCCGCCGGTATCCAGCACCGTCAGGTCCTCGATCGTCACACCGTGGACGTTGACCGCGAGGATGCCTTCCGGAGTGTCGTTGTGCTTGAACGACAGGACCGTCTTGTCCCTGCCGCACCCCTTGATCAGCACATCCTCGGTGTTGGTCAGCTGCAGCGTCGAGGTCAGCTCGAAGTAGCCGCAGGCGAACTCGATGACATCGCCCGGCGCGGCTTGGATCATCGCCGCGACCATGTCCGTCGTCGCGTCCGCACCCGGCTCGATCAGGAAGGTCCGGCCCTCGCCGAGTACGGGACCGCCGCCGGTTCCCGGCGGAGTCGTCGGCGTCGGAGTCGGCGTCGGCACCACCGCAGGTGTCTGGTCGCCTCCGCCCCCGCATCCCGCCAGCCCCATCAGGCACAAACCGGCCAGCATCGGCAACACGGCGTTCGGACGCCTATTGATCAGCGACATCGTTCTCTCCTCGTCACGCACTGCGGCACTTGCGGCCGCTATCGGTTTATTGATCCGCCCGATTCTAGACCGCGATCCACCACCCGGCCCTAGTAGAAATACCCCAGTCGACGCGCAGCCGATACGGCGCCAGGATGCTGCGCCGCAGCATCATTGACCCGCCGTTGACCCCCGTCCTGATACCCCTTGGGGTATTGACCAACGTCATCGTGACACGGCCCGGTCCGCTTCAGAATTCGGCTCACACCGACAACATCCTTCACAGGTCAGGAGCAAACCATGCGACAACGACTGAACACCGCCCTGCGGGCCGCGCTGTGCGCCGCCGCCCTGACGGCCGCCGCCCACGCCCAGGGCAACCCGCCGCCCGCGCCTGATACGCAGGCCCAGGAACAGATCTACGGCTGGCAGCTGATGACCCAGCAGGAACGCGACGCGTACCGCGCGAGCATGCGCAACGCCCGCACCGTCGAAGCCCGCCAGCAGATCCAGGCCGCGCATCACGCCCAGATGCAGCAGCGCGCCGCCGAACGCGGCGTCACCCTGCCCGACCAGCCCCTGCGCCAGCCGGGCGCCATGCGTGGCAGCGGCCAGGGTCAGGGCCAGGGCCGTGGCGCCGGCCAGGGAGCGGGCAGCGGCCAGAGCGGCGGACAGCGCCAGGGAGCCGGCGGCGGCTCCGGCGGCAACTGATCAACCGGACCACATGAGAGGAGGAAGCCACATCATGAACCCGACGAATCCCCCCGCCCGCCACACCGCGCTGGTCGCAGCCGGCATCCTGTGCCTTGGCCTGCTGTCGGCCTGCGGCAGCGGCAACGGCGGCGGCCCGCGCATCGGTCCGGACGGTGCCACCCCGATCAACCTCGCCTGTCAGCTAAACCAGATCGACGCGCTGCCGGTGGAAGCCCTGTCCGACGCCGAACGCGACAGCATCATCTTCATGCGCGAGGAGGAAAAGCTGGCGCGGGACGTCTACCTCAGCCTGGGCGACATCTGGACGCTGCCGATCTTCGACAACATCGCCGACAGCGAAGAAACCCACATGGACGCGGTCAAGCTGCTGCTCGACCGCTATCAGCTCGACGACCCGGCCGCCGGCAACGGCGTCGGCGAGTTCACCGACACCGCCCTGCAGACGCTGTACGACCAGCTCGTCGCGCGCGGCAGCACCAGCCTGATCGAGGCCCTGACCGTGGGCGCGCTGATCGAGGACCTCGACATCTACGACCTGCAGAACCAGCTCGACAGCATCGTCGACAACCAGGACATCGCCAACGTCTGGGCCAACCTCGAGAAAGGCTCGCGCAACCATCTGCGCTCGTTCTCGTCACGGTTGCTCGACTATGGCGTCACCTACGTCCCCGAATACATCACGCAGGACGCATACGACGCGATCATCAACAGCCCCTACGAAACCGGCGGCTGCTAGCCGCACGCGACCGGCCTTGCCCGCCCCCCGTCGTCGCGGGGGCGGACAAGGCATGCGGCGGCCTCAGCGCGCGGCGGTGTAGTCGGGCTGCTGCGGACGGATATAGCGCGCCGGCTCCAGGCCGCGCTCGCGGATCAGCTGATCGATCAGCAGCGTGATCGAGTTGGCGTCGAGCATCCCCACGTAGTTGCCGTCGGCGTCGAAGTTGATGTTGCTGCCCTCGACGTACATCACCGTCTCGGTCGGCTCGGTGTTGTCCTTGGGCACGACGAAGGTGTGCACCGACGAGCCCGGCTCGTACAGATAGCTGCCCGCGGTCTGCGGCTGCTCCGGATACTCCAGATAGTGCCAGCTGCCCGACAGCGTCCAGAGATGGACCGAGCCGGTGTGATAGTGCGTGGGCAGCACCACGCCGGGATGGAAGACCGCGCGCAGGACCCAGACCCCACGGTGCGTGTCGAGAAACAGCGGCTGGACGTCGACACCCGGCAACGCGTTCTCGTAGATCGGCAACTCCCTGGAGTTGAGGGTCAGCAGTTCGCGGTGGTTCGTCACCAGCGGCGGCATCGGCATCCGGATTCTCCTCTTTAAGATGTCATTCCAAACTTCGCGGCCGGGAACCGGCCGTCGCCGGCCGCCCGGAGCCGGCAATTTCGCAGCTCCGGCATCGTCGGGCTTGATCCTGCGGGACAATTTATTGATCCTTGGAGACAGGCCTATCTCCCTGCACGAGCCCACCCCGAAATGACCGCGATGCTGCGGGTCGGCGCCCTGCGCGGCTATCTGAATCTGGTGCAGGGCCTCGGCGGCGATGCCGGGGCCCTGCTCGCCAGCCACCAGATGACCGCCGACGCGCTGGCCGACGAGGACACGCTGGTGCCGCTGCGCAGCTTCGTGCACCTGCTCGAGGCCAGCGCCGCCGCCCTGTCCTGCCCGGACTTCGGCCTGCGTCTGGCCGCCAGCCAGGACATCGGCGTGCTCGGCCCGCTGGCCGTCGTCATGCAGAACGCCGGGACGCTGCAGGACGCGATGATGCTCGGCTCGCGCTACCTGTTCGTGCAGAGCCCCGGCATCGCATTCAGCATTCTCGAGCCCAGCCCGTCGCAGCCGGAGCTGGCGGAGATGCGCTACGAACTCCTGCTGCCGCGCCTGTCGGCGACACGCCAGGCCATCGACGTCGGCCTGGGCGTCGCCCACCGCGTGATGCAGGAACTCGCCGGCGCCCGCTATCGCGTCGAAGCCGTGCACCTGCCCCACGAGCCGATCGCGCCGGTGTCCGCCTACGTCCGCCACTTCGGCGCGCCGGTGCGCAGCGCACAGCCGGCCGCCGCGCTGCTGCTGCGCCCCGAACTCCTGCGCAGCTCGATGCACGGCGTCAACGCCCGCCTGCGCCAGATGGCCGTCGACTATCTGGATGTCCTGTTTCCCGCGCCGGGGCAGACGCTGGCGGCCCGGGTGCGCATGGCCGCGCGCAAGGTGCTGGGCACGTCGATGATGAATCGCGAAGACGTCGCCGCGATGCTCGCGATGCACCCCCGCACCCTGCAGCGACGCCTCGCCCGCGAAGGCACCAGCTTCGACGCCATCCGCGAGGACATCCGCCGCGAGACCGCGCTGCGCTATCTCAGCGCCACCCAGATGCCGCTGATCCAGATCTGCGGCCTGCTCGGCCTGTCCGATCCCGCGGTGCTGACCCGCGCCTGCCGCCGCTGGTTCGGCCAGACGCCCGCAGCGCTGCGCCGCGCCGCGACGAACGCCCGGCCCTGACGGCTTCACCCCCGACGCCGGCCGCTGGTCGCGGTCCCGCGCGCACGCGCAAAAAGGCCGGGCGGCGCTTGCGCACCGCCCGGCCCGACCTGCAGGGGAGTGCCGGTCAACCCTGCATGGCCACCCGCAGACCCGACATCCCGCTGCGGATCGACTGCTCGCGGGCCAGCTCACGCTCCTGCGGCGTCGCGTGGCGGCTGTCCCAATCATTGAGCAGCGGCACCATCTGGCGCTTGAACAGCGGCGGAACCAGCGCCACCAGGATCATCGTCAGATAGCCGTGCGGCAGCATCGGCGCATCCGGCATCGCCTGCAGCTTCCAGAACTCGGCTTCCGCCTCGGCGTGGTGATGCGAGTGACGCGTCAGGCTGAACAGCGTCATGCTGCTGAGCATCTTGTTCGAGTTCCAGGAGTGGCGCGGCTGCACCGGCGTGCTCGGGTCGCGCACCAGTCCGTAGTGCTCGAAGTAGTTGGCGATCTCCAGCACCGCCTTGGCCCAGGCCGACACCGCAGCGAACAGACCGACGCCCGCCCAGCCGGCGACATAGTAGGCCCCGACGAAGGGCACCACGCACATCAGGTTGCCGCGCATCAGGCGGCTGTGGATCGGGTTCCACACCGACTTGCCGGTCTTGGCCAGGCGCGCCTTCTCCATCTTCCAGGCATGGGCGTAGCTGCCGATGGTCGAGCGGATGATGAACGGATACAGGCTCTCGCCACGCTTGGCGGTGGCCGGGTCCGTTGCCGTGCCCACGTTCACGTGATGGCCGTAGACATGCTCGATCGAGAACGACACGTCGCTGCTGAACACCAGCATCCAGCGGCCCAGGAACATGTCGACCGGCCGCGAGGTGCGGTGCGTCAGTTCGTGGCCGACGTTGGTGCCGGCAACGGCATTGAACAGGCCGACACTGAGCACGCCGCCAACCCACATGAACCAGTGGTCGGTCGCGGCTCGGGCGGCGAACATGTCGATGCCCAGGTTCTGCTGGACCCAGGCGCCCAGCCCCATCGGGTCGCCCGACCCGATCATCCAGATGAACACGCCATCCATCGCCACCAGCAGCGGCAGCACCGTATACAGCGCCAGATTCAGCAGCCAGGTGGCGCCGTAGTCGGGCTCGGACAGATCCTCGGGAAGAATCGCATCGAGCACGACGAAGCCGACGACCACCGCCAGGATGCCGAACCACATCCACCATCCGCCGAGCATCAGCGTGTACGTGATGCCGACCACCATCGCCGGCATCGTCAACGATCGAATGTATTTCATCATGACCTTTCTCCTGCCTTAACTTGCGTATCGATATGGCGTAAAACGCATGTCTACGCCGACGCAACTAGATTCATTCACGGCACTTTCGCCGTCTCCTACCGTTCGATAGGAAGCGGCTGCTTGTTTTCTGCGATGCTGTGGCCATGGTCAGAACCGATCGAAGCGAGCGTGATGCAACAGCGGCCGATCTCGTCGCGAGCGAGGGCCTCGCGTCGCTCGTCCGCACCCGGCTGACCGACTCGGTCCGGCGCGAACCGATCCTGCTGATCGAGGCGCCGGCCGGTTACGGCAAGAGCACGCTGGCGCAGCAGATATTCAAGGCCACGCCGCGCGGGACCCGGGCGATCGCGCTGCCGCTGAACGCGGAACACCGCAATCCCGGCGTGCTGCTGGCCGAACTCATCGACCGTCTGGCCCGCGGCAGGGCCAAGCCCACCGCGGCGTCCAGCGATCCCGCCGAGCTGTTCCTGCGTTTCACCAAGAAGATCGAGAACTCGTCCCAGCGCCATCGCCTGATCTTCGACGACGTCCATCACCTCGCCGGCAGCCCGGCGATGAGCTATCTCAACCGCCTGCTCGGGGGCGCCGGCCCCAACCTGCAGTTCGTCATGACGTCCCGGGAGTTCCGCGATCCGCAGCTGTCGATCGGCGACCTGTCCGCCAGGGGCATGGTGCGCTGGCTCGGACCGGAGGCACTGGCGATGACCGACGACGAGGCCCGGGATCTGGCGACGATGCGGGACGTCCACTGGCAACCCGAACAGCTCCAGACACTGGTGCAGACCACCCAGGGCTGGCCGGTCCTGCTGCAGCTCGCGCTGTCGGGCACGCCCGCGGCGCTCGACCGCAGCCGGCTGTCGATGGCCGACACCACGCCGGTGCGGCGCTACATCGAGGATCGCTTCCTGTCCGGCCTCAGCGAAGACCAGCATCGCCTGCTGGCGGTCATGGCCTTCGACGACGCGATCCCCGTCGAGATGCTCGGCGCGCTCGACATCGCGGTCCCGAAGGGGACGCTCGACAGCCTGGAGCGGCTCGGCATCCTCCAGCGACGCCGCATCAACGGCGGCCATGACGCACTCAGCATCCATCCGGTGCTGCGCGAATCCATCCTGCGCTCCGCGTCGCCCGAAGCCCTGGCGCAGCTCAACGCGCAGCGCCGCAGCGCCGCACACTGGTGGCGCGAACACGACGACGTGCGGCGCGCGGTGCAGCTGATGGCCGACGCCGGAGACTGCGCGCAGGCCGCCGAATGGCTGCACGACGTCGCCGAACGCATGGTGTTCCAGGCCGGCTGGCACCAGACGTTTCTCGATCTGCTGGACCTGTGCCCGTCACCCCCGCCCGCGCTCAAGGACAGCCTCGAGGAGTTCGCGGTATGGGCGCTGATCTTCCAGCGGCGCCACGTCGAGGCCGAACAGCGCCTCAAGCGCACCCGCTCGGTCGCGGACGACGCCTCCGGCGTGGTCATCCTGCAGCGCGGCGTCATCGCCGGCATGCGCGACGATCACCAGTCCGCCGCCGCCTTCGCCGGCGAGTGGCTGCGCAACCATCGCGGCGACGACTACCAGCAGGGCGTCGCCCGCGTCGTGGTGGCGTTCGAACAGAAATGCGCGTGCCAGTTCGGCGAGGCCAGCCGCAATCTGTCGCTGGCCCGTGGCCTGTTCAGCAACATCCACTCCGACTACGGCCTGGCCTGGGCGCACGTGGTTTCGCTGCTGACGCTGATCAAGGCCGGGCGCCACCGCCAGGCGCGCGCGGAGATCTCGACCAGCCTCAAGTCGATCGACGGTGAGGACGGTGCGTCCAGCCAGCGGGCGATGCTCCTCGGCATCCAGGCGCTGCTGCACTACGAACGCGACGAACTGGCCGAGGCACGCACGGCGCTGGAGGACTGCCTGCCACTGCTGCCGGACCAGGGCCTGGCCGACGCCGTCATCTGCGGCTACATCACGGCCGCGCGCCTGCGCTGCGCCGACGGCGACCTCGGCACCGCGCTGGACCTGCTCGCCGAAGGCGAACACATCGGCGCCCAGCGCGGCTTCCCCCGGCTGTCCAAGGCCATCGCCTCGGAGCGGGTGCTGAGCCTGCTGCGCGCCGGCGCCCTCGACCAGGCCGAGTCCGCGGCCCATCTGGCCGATCTGCGCCCGGACAGCAACGCCCCGTTCCAGAAGGATCGCGGCATCCGCCTGTTCACGCGGCTGGCGCTGCTGCGGGGCGAACCCCATCGCGCGGCGTCGCTGATCGCGCCGATGCTGGCACACGCGCGCAGCTCCGGGCAGCAGTTCAAGCTCTGCGAATGCCTGCTGCTGAAGGCCGTCGCCAACTACGACCTCGGCAACACGCCGCGCGCGCTGGAACAGATCCACGAGGCGCTCACGCTCGGCGAGCTGGAAGGCTATTTCCGGGTCTATTACGACGAATACACCCTGCTCTCCCCGCTGCTCGAAACCTACCAGGCCGACTATCGCGGGCGCTGCAGCCCGATCGCGCAGCAGATCCGGGAGAAGGCGTCGCCGACCCATGACGAGAACACGCTGGACGCGCTCAGCGGACGCGAGATCCAGATCATCAAGCTGCTGTCCGAGGGCCTGAGCAACGCCGAGATCGCCAGCCGCAGCTTTCTCGGCGAGGGCACCGTCAAATGGTACCTGCACAACATCTACGGCAAGCTCGATGTCGGCAGCCGCACCGCGGCGGTCCACGCCGCCCAGCGCGCCGGGCTGATCTGAGCGCCCGCGCCGCCGCGCGAATCCGCCCCCTTCCTATCGATCGATAGGAGACGCCTTCCGGCGCCCGCCGATACAGTGGGTCCACGCCATCCCGGCCGGTCTTGCGGACGTCAGCGTCCGCCGTCCGGCCCGGAGCCACCCGCGCCAGGAGGAGCCCCATGCTGTCACGCCTGTTCCGACGATCAGCGGTCGACTGCACGATGCAGATCGTGCCGTCGGGCCGTACGGTCAAGGTCAACGCCAAGGCGACGCTGCTGCAGGCCGCGCTGGACCAGTCCATCCCCTTCCCGCACGACTGCCGCGCCGGCGGCTGCGGCAAGTGCAAATGCCGGCTGGTCAGCGGAAAAGTCCGCGAGATGACCGACAAGAGCTACATCCTCAGCGCGGAGGAACTGCAGCAGAACTACGTGCTCGCCTGCCAGAGCGTCCCGCAGACGGACGTGACCGTCGAGGTCGACATCGACGCCTCGGACCGACCCGCGCATCCGGTCATCCACACCCGCGGCGAAATCACCGGCCTGGACCGACTGACGCACGACATCCTGCACGTGCGGGCACGTCTGCAGGATCCGGCACGCTACACCGCCGGCCAGTACGCGGAGATCTACGTGCCCGGCGTGATCCACGACGGCGTGCGCGAGGCGCGCAGCTATTCGTTCGCCAGCGCCCCGGGCACCGCCGACGCGACCGACGCGGTCTCCTTCTTCATCCGCCGCGTCCCCGGCGGCGCCTTCACCGAATGGCTGTTCAGCGAGGCCCGGGTCGGCACCGTGCTCGAAGGGCACGGCCCCTATGGCGACTTCTGGCTGCGGCCGGCCGACGCGCCACTGCTGTGCATCGCCGGCGGCAGCGGACTGGCGCCGATCCTCGCCGTGCTCGAACAGGCCAGGGCCGAAGGCGTCGCGCGGGACGTCACCCTGTTCTTCGGCGCCAGAACCCGGGCCGATCTCTACGCGCTGGACCGGATCGAGGCGCTCAAGGCGGACTGGCACGGCCGCTTCGCGTTCGAGCCGGTGCTGTCGGCCGAACCGGACGACAGCGACTGGAGCGGGCGGCGCGGCTTCATCCCGGAACACTTCGAGAATGTGCTCGGATCGGGTCTCGGCCGCCACCACGCGTATCTGTGCGGGCCGCCACCGATGATCGACGCCTGCATCAAGGTGCTGGGCGACGCCGGCGTCGGCGCCGACGCGATCTTCTTCGACAAGTTCCTCGATCGCAGTCACGTCCTCGAAGCCTAGTCCCGGCCCGGCGCCGTCCGGGCGGATCGCGGCACGCCACTGCGCACCGGCGCCGCTGACTGCGGCCGGGCCACCCACGCCTGCGTGCCGTGAGGGGGATGCAAGCGGGTTCCCGACAGACAATCCGGCCGGGGCTGTGATAATGCTCAGTCCCTCGGCACGGCTGATGCATCTTTCACCGGGTCGATGGACACCGCGAATCCGCCGCCCGCAGACCGATGACGCTCGAAGACGCCCCCGCCTCCGCCCCCACCCTCGGCACCATCGGGGGCTACCGCCTGATCCGCCTGCTCGGCGAGGGCGCGGCCGGGCAGGTCTACCTCGCCGAACAGCGGCAGCCGCGGCGCGAGGTCGCGATCAAGGTCCTGCGCAGCGCGTCGGCGCTGGGGCGCCAGCGCTTCGAGCGCGAGGTCAAGCTGCTCGCGGCGCTGGAACACACCAACATCGCGCGCCTCTACGACTCCGGCACCGAGGCCGGCCCGGCCGGCGAGCTGCCGTATCTGGTGATGGAGTACGTGCGCGGCGAAGACGTGCTGGGCTACGCCAACCGTGCCGGGCTGGATCTGCGCGCACGCCTGCGCCTGCTGGCGACGATCGCGCGCGCCACCCATTTCGCGCACACGCGCGGCGTCATCCATCGCGACCTCAAGCCCGGCAACATCCTGGTCAACGAGCGCGGTGAACCCAAGATCCTCGACTTCGGCGTCGCCCACGTCGCGGCCGACGAACAGACCCAGATGACCAGCGCCGGCGAGATCCTCGGCACCATCGCCTACATGAGCTGGGAACAGCTCTGCGGCGAGGCCGCCGCGCTCGACGCCCGCAGCGACGTCTACGCCCTCGGCGTGATCGCCTACCAGCTCATCTGCGGCGAACTGCCCTACCCCGGACTCGAGAAGTCGACCGTGGTCAGCGCGCTCGGACGGCTGCAGCGCGACGAACCGGTGCGCCTGTGCGACCGCCTGCCGTCGGCCCGCGGCGACGTCGACACCATCGTGATGAAGGCGCTGGCGCGCGAGGCCGGCGCCCGTTACGCGTCGGCCGCCGAACTCGCCGCCGACATCGGGCGCTACCTGAACCGCCAGCCGATCGAGGCCCGCCCGCCGACGCTCGGCTACGTGATCGGCCTGTTCGCGCGCCGCCACAAGGCGGTCTCGGCGGCCGCCGCCGTCGTCGTCGTCGCGCTGATCGCGGCCACCGTGATCTCGACCCGCTACGCGCTGGCCGAGGCGCGGGCGCGCGCCGCCGCCGAACAGCGCCTCAGCGAGCGCGAGGCGGTCAACCGCTTCCTCGCCGACATGCTCACCGCGGCGGACCCGGAACATGCGCTCGGCGAGAAGATCTCGGTGCTGCACGTGCTCGACGTCGCGCGCGCCGAGCTGTCCGCCCGCACCGACCTGCCGCCCAGCAGCGTCGCCCAGCTCAAACGCGCGCTCGGCAACACCTACATCGGCCTCGGCCGCTACGACGCCGGGCTCGCGCTGCTCGACGACGCCGTCGCGACCACCCGCGGCCTGCCCGACGCCGACCCGGCGCTGCTCGCGCGCCTGGAGCTGGAACTGGCCGACGGCCTGCTCGCCTCCGGCCAGGAGGACGCCACCGCCCGCCAGCTCGACGCGATCCCGCCGTCCGACGATCCACGCTTTGGCTACGAGCTGGCACTGACGCGCGCCAACGTGCTGATCAACCAGGGTCACTTCGAGGCCGCGGAGAACCTGCTCGAACCGCTGGCCGCGCGGGCCGCGGAGGCACTGGGGCCGGCCGATCCGGTCACGCTGACACTCGACGGCACCTATGCCCACGTGCTGCAGCAGCAGTCCAAGTTCGACCAGGCGCTGCCCATCGCCGTCGCCGCCCGGGACGCGGCGCGCGAGACCCTGGGCGAGAAGCATCCGCGCGTGACCACCTTCGAGGAGGTCGTCGCCAACATCAAGCGCGACCTCGGCCAGTTCGACGAGGCGATCGGGATGTTCGAGCACATCGTCGGCCTGCGCAGCGAAGTCTTCGGCGCGGAGCATCCGCAGACGCTGATGGCGCAGGCCGGGCTCGCCGCCACGCTGGCGATGGCCGGACGCGCAGCCGACGGCATGCAGCCGGCCGCCGCCGCGCACGAGGGCATGACCCGCCAGCTCGGCGCGGACGCGGAGATGACCCGCAGCGTCGCCAGTCTCTACGCCTACGTCGCCAGCGAGGCCGGCGATCTGGCCACCGCCGCCCGCCTCAACGCCGCGCTGATCGCGCAAGCCGAAGCCAAGCCGGACGGGCCGTCGATCAACGATCTGGTCGAGTACAACAACCTCGGCAACAACTACCGCGCGCTCGGCCGGCTCGACGACTCCACCCGGACCTTCGCGCGACTGGTCGAACTCGCCGCCGGCATGCTGCCGCCGGAGCACCTGCATCTGGCGCTGTTCCGCGGCAACTACGCCGAGTCGCTGCGCCGGTCCGGCCAGTTCGACGCCGCGGTCGCCCAGCTCAAGCTGTCGCTGCCGGTGGTCGTCGACACCTTCGGCGAGGACCATGCGCGGGTCGCGACCTTCCGCCAGCGCCTGGCCTGGGCCGAAGCCCACGACGCCACCGGGCACGCACGATGACGGCCGCGCTGCCCTGGATCGTCGCGGCCGTCGCGATCACCGTCGCCGCCTACGCGCTGCTGCGCGGCCGCCGCCACCGCGCCGACCGCCCGCCGCCGCAGGACCTCGCGGCGCTGACCCAGATCGAACGCATCCGCGCCGCCAACGAGGAGCGCACCCGGATCTACCGCGACCTGCACGACGACATCGGCGCCAAGCTGCTGACCCTGATCCACTCGCTGGAGGACCGCAGCCAGGCCGATCTCGCCCGCGCGGTGATGCAGGACCTGCGCGACATCGTCTCGCGCGCGTCGCACGCCGAGGGCTCGCTGCTCGAGATCCTCGCCCGGATCCGCGACGAGACCGAGCAGCGCCTCGACGTGCTCGGCATCACCCTGCTGTGGGAGCAGGACGCCGCGCTGCCCGACCCGCATCTCGACGACGGCCAGGCGCTGCACCTGTTCCGCATCGTGCGCGAGGCCGTCACCAACGCGCTGCGCCATGCCCACCCGCGACACATGCGCATCCGCTCGCGCCAGCTCGGCAGCGATCTGGTGCTGGACGTCACCGACGACGGCCCCACCGCGCAGCAGGCGCCGCTCGGCTCGGGCACCACCGCGATGCGGCGCCGGGCCGAGGAACTGCAGGGCACGATCCAGTGGAGCTCCGGCACCGAGGGCGGCACCAAGGTGCTGCTGCGCTTCCCTCTGCCGAACGCCTGAAACCCTGCCGCCGCGGCCGTCCCCGGGCGCGGCTTGTGCGACACTCGAACGCCGTGAACACCGAATCCTTCCAATACGGGCTGGTCCTCGAAGACCATCCGACCACCGCGGTCTGGCTCGGCGAGCTGATGCGGGAGGCCTTCCCCGGCATCGCCGCCGACATCGCGCCGACGCTGGCCGACGCCCGGCGCCTGCTCGCCGCGCGCACGCCCGATCTCGCCTTCATCGATCTGAACCTCCCGGACGGCTCCGGCGTCGAGCTGATCCGCGAACTGTCCCGCAGCGCGCCGCAATGCCGCTGCATCGTCACCACGATCTACGCGGACGACCATCACCTGTTCCCGGCGCTGCACGCCGGCGCCCAGGGCTATCTGCTCAAGGACCACCCGAAGGACCGCGTGCTCGCCGCGCTGCGCGGCATCATCGCCGGCGAACCGCCGCTGTCACCCGCCATCGCCCAGCGCCTGCTGCGGGTCTTCGCCGCGCCGCCGACCGCGGCCGAGGACGAACTGTCCCCGCGCGAGCGCGAAACCCTGATCCTGATCGCCAAGGGCTACAAACTGCCGGAAGTGGCCGAGCACATGGAGGTCACGCGCAACACCGCCGCCGGCTACATCAAGGCGGTCTACCGCAAGCTCAAGGTGTCCAGCCGCGCCGAGGCCACCCTCGAAGCCGCGCGCATGGGCCTGGTCCGGCCCGAATTCTAGACCCCACAAAAGAAGCCTCCGCGACCAGCCCGGTCGCGGAGGCCAAGGCCTTCGCCTTCGCGAAGACGGCATCGGGTCCATCCGGGATCAGGGTTGCGCGGCCACCGCGGCCATCGCCACAAACCCGGAGGCGTACTGCTCTGCGATCGCCGCGTAGGCGTCGGCATCGGCCGCCACCGCCCACTTCGACATGCTCACGCTGCTGCCGCTGCCCCCGGCCGCGGCGGCGAGAAAGCCGAGCACGTTGGCGACGCCCTCGGCCACCTTGCCCGCGGTCGACTCGGCGTCGCGCAGCTCGCTGTAGAAGGTCTCCGTGGCCACCAGCGGCCGCGCGGACTTGTACATCGGCCAGCGCTGCTCCAGCGTGTCGCAGCCGAGCTTGTGGCAGTTGATCACCTCCGGCGTCACCAGCTTCAGCATGCCGGTCACGCTCAGGGCCAGTGTCGTCTCCACCGAGGCCTCGTCCGCCCCCGCCAGGCGGCTCAGCATCCCCTTGTTCTGCTGGTCGCTGCTGCTCAGGCTGGCGAAGTCGACCAGGATGTCGAGGTGCACCCCGTTCACGCCCAGCTCGTGCACGAGCCTGCTCTCCAGCGAGGCCGGGTTGCTGCGCGTCGCCGCGCCGAAGATATTGGCGATGCCGCGCGCGGTGCCGTCGAAACGCTGGTCGAACACGGTCCAGCCGGACGGCGCGAACACCTTGTAGTCGGCCTTTCCGACGCTCCACTCCACCGGCGCCGCCCGTCCCTTCTCGGTCAGCGCCTGATACTGCGGCGTCGCCGCGAGCTTCGCGTGCGGCATCACCTGCATCCCCGCCGCCGCGAGCTGCTCCCCGGCCCGCGCGCAGATCCGGTCCGTGATCGCCTGCATCCGCGCGTCGCTGACCCCCTCCAGCAGATAGACCTGCGACACCTTCGCATCCACCCGTCCGCTGGTGGACTCGAACATCCCCGCCTGGGTCTGCGCATTGGCGCCGGTCTTGATCCCGAACACCACGTTGCAGGCCGTCAGCGCGACCTGCTGCCCCGCCCCCCGGTCCCCGGCGTTGACCGGCGTGATGAACTGCGCGGACTGCGCGGCGGGATCGGCCCGCACATCGAAGGCCGGCGGCGGCGGTGCCACCGGCGCACTGGCACAGGCACCCAGCAGCAAGGCGCTGCCGGCGGCGAACAAGGGGGTGCGCAACATCGCAAGCTCCGAACCAGAACGGTGGCGCAAGCGTAGGGATCGGGCACGCTGGGCCGTAGCCCCTATTTGGGGGGCTCGGGGTAGATGTGATCCAAAGTCGGACAGCTATCGCAGAACCGGATCAACAGGCCGTCATCGCGCCCTGAATGGGAAGCTGATTTTCGTTGTGTGTCGCAGGTTCGAATGCTCTCGCTGAACGAGCACAGCGGTCGATCAGCAGCAGTGCGACTTCAATTCATGGCGCGCCCGGCAGGATGACTCGCTACGCTCGCCCTCCGGGCCGTCGCCTGCGGCGACGTTCAACCCGGCTGCGCCGGGTTGTCGAACCTGTTCGATATTTGTCGCAGGTTCGAATGCGAACACCGGACCAGCACTTCGGCCAGCCAACATTCGCGAATCCCGGAAACTATGGCGCGCCCGGCAGGATTCGAACCTGCGACCGTTCGCTTAGAAGGCGAATGCTCTATCCGGCTGAGCTACGGGCGCTTGCGGGGGCGTATTGTAACGGCAGTGCCCGGCCGGGTCCGCCTCAGCGGAACACGCTGCGGCCGTCGAGTACGCCGAGCACCGCGTCATGACAGGCGTCGCAGACGAAGCCGCGCTCCTGGCCGGACTTGGAGTCTAGGTTTTCGTGGACGCTGACGGTGGGGCCGAAGTCGAAGCGACGCTGCAGGGCCTCGATGTCCAGCACCACGTCGAAGTAGACCCATTCGCGACAGTTCCGGGTCCAGGGCTGGCCGCGGTAGGTCTCGACCGCGGCGCCGGCGATCAGGGCGTTTTCCAGCTCCGCCAGATGTGCGCACACCATGGTTGTTCCCCCTCCCCGTTTACGCGGATGACGCGCCGCGGCCGGGCGCTCAGACGTCGGGCGGCAGCTTGGCGCGCATCTTCGCCCGGCGGCTCAGCCGCGGTCCATCCACGACGAAGTGGCCGTCGCCGACGGCGTGCAGGGTGCGCCGTTCCCTGCGCGCCCGGTCGAGATGGGCGGCGAGGCCTTCGAGCACGACGATGTTGTGCCTGCGGACGATGTCGACGACCCGGCATTCGATGTTGGCGAGACACTCTTTGATCAGCGGCGCGCCGACACAGCTGCCCGGCAGCGGCGTCAGGCCGAAGCGCTCGAACTTGTCGGTGTCGGCGCCGGTACAGGTGCCGATGCCGACGACCTGATCGAGCAGGTCCACCGTCGGCACGGCGATCACGCATTCGCGGGATTTGCGCAGGGCCGCGTAGGAGTGGTTCCACGGCCCGGTGGTGATGGCCAGGGTCGGCGTGAAGTCGGTGACCATGGTCCAGGAGATGGTCATGACGTTGTGGCGCTTGCCGTGGTGGGTGGTGACCAGCACCACCGGCCCCGGTTCGATCAGGGTGAAGGCCCTGGCCAGCGGCATCGGCGCCATCATGCGGCGGTTCCCCGTGCGGCGCCTCAGCCCGTCACGCCCTGCCCGGGGCCGTACGGCGCCGCGCTCACGGTTCCACCACCATCTGGATGTAGCCGGTCGGGCATTCGTTGGCGCAGAGGCCGCAGCCCTTGCAGTACTCGTAGTCGAACACGTAGTGGCTGCCGTCCTCGGCGAGGTCGCGGGTCTTCAGCACGGCGGTGTCCGGACACAGGGTGTAGCAGTTGTCGCAGGCCATGCAGTTGCCGCAGGACAGGCAGCGGCCGGCCTCGGCCTGGGCCGCGGCGGGGTCGAAGCCCTGCTCGACCTCCAGCTCGCCTTCGCGCTCGGCCGGCGGCAGCACCGCGCCGTGATGGCGCCGCATGGGTTCGTAGTACTCGGTGTTGAGGGCCGCGAACGCGACCGGCGCGGCGTCGGTCCAGTCGATGCCGGCCTCGCGCTGTAGCGAACGGACGATCGCGGCGGCGGCGCGGCGCCCCTGCCCGACCGCAGCGGTCACGGTGCCGGCGTTGCCGGTGACATCGCCGCCAGCGTACACGCCGGGCGTGCCGATCGCGCCGTCGGCCGCGGTCGCCAGCGCGGCGCTGCCCTTGAGCAGCTCCTCAAAGCCGCGGCCGTCGACGTCCTGCCCGGTCGCCGGCACGATCATGTCGACATGCAGCAGCGATTCGGTGCCCTCGAAGGCGACGCGGCGCAGGCGCCCTTCGGCGTCCGGCAGCTTCTTCATGTGCACGGTCTCGATGCCGACGGCCTTCTCGCCGCGCAGCACCAGACGCCGCACACCGCGATGAGTGAGGACCTCGACGCCCTCCTCCTGTGCCTGCGCGAGTTCGCGCGGCAGCGCGCGCATCGGGTCCGGCACGCCCGGTCCGGGCATGCCGCTGTGCGTGACCAGCATCACCTGCTTGGCACCGGCGCGCTTGAACACTCGGCACAGATCCACCGCGGTGTTGCCGCCACCGACGACGGCGACGCGCTCGGGCACCGGAATCTGGCCGACGCGCTTCCACTCCTGCAGCAGCGCCAGACCGTCGTGCAGATCGCCCGGGGTGACGCCGTCGATGCTCCACGGCCGCGCCTGCTGCGCGCCGACGCCGAGGAACACCGCCGCGTACTGCTGGCGCAGCTCATGCAGCTGGATGTCGCGGCCCAGGCGCTGGCCGGGACGGAATTCGATGCCGTCCAGCGCCAGCAGGCGGCCGCATTCGAGCGCGACGGTGTCCGGCGGCAGGCGGTAGCCGGGGATCGCGGTGGCGCAGATGCCGCCCGGCTCGCTCTCGGCCTCGAACACGTCCACGCGCAGCCCGGCCCGCAGCAGATGCCAGGCGCAGCTCAGCCCGGCCGGCCCGGCGCCGACCACCGCCACCACCGGCGCGTCGGCCGGCGGCAGCGCGACCGGATAGGCCCAGCCCTGACGGATCGCCTCGTCACCGAGAAAGCGCTCGATGCCGTGGATCGACACCGCCTCGTCGTACTGCCCGCGATTGCAGGCGCTCTCGCAGGGGTGCGGGCAGACGCGTCCGGTGATCGCCGGCAGCGGATTGGCCGTGACCAGCGATTCCCAGGCGGCCTGCATCCGGCCCTGTTCGACCAGCGCCAGATAGGCCTGGGCGTCCTCGCCGGCCGGACAGGCGTGATGGCAGGGCGCGGCCTGATGCATGTGCACCGGGCGCTGCAGGCGCCAGCTCCCGGTGTGGTAGTCCAGGCTCGCACCCGGTTCGGCAATGCCGCCGCGCGGATACTGCTTCATGCGTTCGACTCCCGCTGTTGCGCCTTCATGCCCAGCGCACGCCGCCGCGCCGCACGGTGTCGGCACCCGCGGTGTCACGCGCGTCGTGACCGCTGCCGCGCAGCTGGTAGCGTTCCATGTTGTAGTTGGCCAGCGCCTGGATGTGTTCCAGCTCCTCGCGCGCCGCCGGCGTGTCGACGAACAGATGCTCGAAGCGGCCCTGCGCGCGCAGGTAGTCGACCACCGGGCGCGGCTCGCGGATCGGCATGCTGCCGGTCAACGAGCCGCGTTCGAGCTCGATGATCGGCACCAGACCGGTGGTCACCGCCAGACGCGCGACCTCGACGCTCTTGGCGCCGTCGTGGCGCCAGCCCAGCGGACACGGCGAATGCACCAGCAGAAATGTGGTGCCCTCGATCTCCATCGCGCGCCGCACCTTCTTGCGCAGGTCCGACGGATACGCCACCGACGCGGTCGCCGCGTACGGCATGTGGTGGGCGGCGACGATCTGCAGGATGTCCTTCTTCATGTGGCGCTTGCCGAGCCGTTCGCGGCCGGCCGGAGACGTCGTCGTCGCGGCGGCATGCGGCGTCGAACTCGAACGCTGGATGCCGGTATTCATGTACGCCTCGTTGTCGTAGCAGACGTAGAGCACGTTGTGGTTGCGCTCGATCATGCCGGACAGCGACTGGAAGCCGATATCGAAGGTGCCGCCGTCGCCGGCGAAGGCCAGCACCTTGGCGCTGACGCCGCGCGCCTTGTAGGCGGCCTCCATGCCGGAGGCGATGGCGCCGGCGTTCTCGAACAGCGAATGCAGCCACGGCACGCGCCAGGCCGAATCCGGCCACGCGGTGCTGAAGACCTCGAGACAGCCGGTGGCGTTGGCCACGGCGACGTCCGGTCCGGCCGCCTCGGTGACAAGGCGCGCCGCCAGTGCCTGGCCGCAGCCGACGCAGGCGCGATGCCCGCCGACGAAGCCCTGGAAGCGCGGCTGCTGCTCGCGCAGTTCGGTCAGCGAGATCGTGCCGTCCGCCCGCGTCGGCGCGCCCGCGTTGGTGATGGTGCTCATGCCTGCCCCCCGGCCATGGCCGCTGCGGCGTAGCGATCGGCCTCCGGCAGCTTGTCCAGCTCCACATCGAGAATCGCGAAATCCGTGGTCGCCTCGGCCTGCGCCAGCGCGATCAGCCGCGCATAGGTCGTCAGCGGCATGTCGCGCCCGCCGAGACCGGCGGCGACGCTCTGCACTCTCGGCGCATCCGGGGTGCCGTAGAGCGCCGCGCGCACTTCGGCGCCGACGATGCCGACACCGCCCGGCGCCAGCGCGCGTTCCAGCACCACGACCTGATCGAGCCCGGCACAGGCCTCGCGCAGCGCCTGTGCCGGAAACGGCCGGTAGCTGCGCAGACGGATGATCCGCGCGGCCGGCAGCTCCGGCGACGCCGCGCGCGCGTCCTGCAGCGTGCCGGTGATCGAGCCCATGCAGACGATGCCGATGCGCGCGTCGTCCGGGCCGTCGACCGCGAGCAGACCGCCGCCACTGCGGCCGGTGATCCGCTGCCAGTCGGCGTCGGCCGCGGCGATGACCTCCGCCGCCGCCAGCACCGCGCCGTGGTGGCTGTGCCGCGCCTCGGTGAACCAGTCCGGCGTGGCCATGGTGCCGATGCTCAGCGGCTTGCGCGGGTCCAGCGCGCGGGCGAACACGAACGGCGGCAGGAAGTCGTCCACCTGCTGTTGCGTCGGCAGTTCGATCGGTTCCAGCGTGTGCGTCAGTGTGAAGCCGTCGACGCAGACCATCACCGGCAGGTCGGTGTCCTGGGCGATGCGGAAGGCCTGGATCGTGGTGTCGACGGCTTCCTGGTTGTCGGCGCAGTGGATCTGGATCCAGCCGGCGTCGCGCACGGCCATCGAGTCCTGGTGGTCGTTCCAGATCGACAGCGGCGCCGACACCGCGCGATTGGCGCAGGTCAGCACCATCGGAATGCGCAGGCCGGCGATGTCGTAGAGCACCTCGCACATCAGCAGGATGCCCTGCGAGGCACTGGCGGTGTACGCCCGCGCACCCGCCGCCGCCGCGCCGAGCGCGACGCTGGCGGCGGAGTGTTCGCTCTCGACGCTGACGTACTCGCATTTGAGTTCGCCATCGGCGACGAGCTTGGCGATGTTCTCGACGATATGGGTCTGCGGCGTGATCGGGTACGCCGACACCACGTCCGGACGGCACAGTGCGACCGCGCGCGCGATCGCCTGCGAACCTTCAAGCGCTTGCCGCATCGGCACCCTCCTGCCACGCACCGGCGCGCACGTACTGCGCGGCGGCGTCGATCAGTTTGAGATTGGCGTCCAGCGTGCCACCGTGGAAGCGCCCGGAATACGCCTGCTTGAGCGCGTCGACCGGCAACGCCCCGCTCAGCAGCAGGAACGCGGCGAGCAATGGCGCGTTCGGCAGCGGCCGGCCCAGGTGTTCCATCGCCAGCTCGTTCGCCGGCAGCGACTGCACGCGGACATCGCCGTCCAGCGGCAGGTCCAGCGTCGACGCCTCGCGGCGGCTGTTGATCAGGATGCCGCCGCCGGGCTTGAGTCCCGCGAGGATGCCGGGCACGTGCAGCAGGGCGTCGTCCTGCACGATCAGGAAATCGGGATGCGCGATCTGGTCGCGGCGGCGGAAGCTCTGCTCGGCCATGCGCACGAAGGCGGCCACCGGGGCCCCGCGGCGCTCGGCGCCGAACGCGGGAAACGCCAGCGCGTGCCAGCCGTGTTCGATCGCCGCCGTCGCCAGCAGATACGCGGCCACGACATTGCCCTGCCCGCCGCGCCCGTGGACACGGACCTCGATCATCGGTCGCTCCACGCGACCATCACGTCGCTCATGAATTGCCCCCGCATGGTTTGTTCACGATACTCCCACGCCGACCTCGACCGGACGATGATGCAGATCAAACTGCCCCGGCCGATGCCCGCCGCTCCGCCGCCGATACCGCCATGAGTTCCTGGAACACGCACCACAACCGGGCCGTCTGGTTCGACATCCCCGTCACCGACCTCGGACGCGCGCGCGATTTCTATGCCGCCGTCCTGCAGTGTGCGGTCACCCGCCAGCCGGCGGCGACCGGCGCACCCGCGAGCGCGGTGTTCGAATCCGCCGGCGGCAACGGCGGCTGCCTGGTCGTCGCGCCCGAACAGGCCGGCACCCGGGGCGGCGTGCTGCTGTACCTGAACGTCAACGGCCGCATCCGCGACGCGATCGAACAGGCCGCGGCGCGCGGCGGCCGTCTGCTGCAGACCGTGCAGCCGATCGGCGGCTACGGCGTACGCGCGATCCTGCTCGACAGCGAGGGCAACCGCATCGCGCTGTATGCGGAGCAGGACGGCTGACCGGAACGCCTCGCCACTTCGTCGCCAGATCCGCCAACACGCGGCCAATCTCGCGACGGACAGAAACTCATAGTTCCGCAAGTCACTGATTCATAAGGCCGGTGCCGCTGGCCCGACGCTTGCGTTTCCCCGCACGGACACCCATGGGAGAGACGCCGCATGAACGCCTACGCCAGAACCGTCGCCATCGCCTGCGGGCTGGCCACCGCCCTCGCCGCCGCTCCGCTGCCGGCAGCACCCGCGCTGCCGGGCCTGGCGTGGCTTGGCCGCAACGCACCGACACCGGCCCCGGCGGGCGCCGTGGAGAATGGCTGCGCGCTGCACGTCGGTTATGCCGTCGAGGCATTCGACGACCGCATCCGCCTGAGCGACGGCGACGACGTCTATGAACTGCAGGGCGACCGCGTCATCCACAACGGCCGGCCGCTGTCGCTCAACCGCAAGCAGCGGCAGCACGCCGACGCATTCCGCCGGCAGCTCGAGGCGCTGCTGCCGCAGGTCACCGATCTGGCCATCGGCGGCGCGATGCTCGGCGTCGAGAGTCTGGCCATCGTCACCGCGGCACTGTCCGGCGACCACGAGAGCATCGATGCGCTGACCCGCCGCGTCGAAGTCCTGAGCCTGCAGCTGCACCGCCAGTTCGACGGCCGCCACTTGCCGGCGCACAACGCCTGGCTCGGGCCGGATCTGGAAGCGCAGATCGAGGACCTGGCGTCCAGCCTCACCGGCAATCTCGCGGCCTTCGTCGCCCGGGCGATCTTCGATCCGCACGGCACCGAGGCGCGCAGCGAATATCTCGAACACATCGTCGAACGCCGCATCGAACCGCGGGCCGAAGCGCTGCGCAGCCGCGCCGAGACGCTGTGCAAACGCATCGAGGCGCTCGACCGGCTCGAAACCGAGATGGGCGTGTTCGACCTGATCGAAGACGACCGTCAGGCGATCTAGGACAGCAACGCTGCGACCGGCCGCGGCGCCAGCCGACCCTAGACGCGGCTGCGGAAGGCTTCCGGAATCGTCACCTCGTAGGTGACGCCGGTGCCGGTGTTGCCGATACCGAGATTGGGACCGCGCTGCGAGCTGAAGTAGAGCCGGCTGCCGTCGGAGGTGAACGCCGGACCGGTGATTTCCGACCCCCCCAGCGTCACCTGCAGCAACACCTTCGACGGCTGATTGGGCACGACCACCATCAGGCGCATCGCTTCGCCGTCCTCGGCGACCAGCACGTCGCCGGCCGGCGAGACGACGACGTTGTCGACGTCGTCGAAGGCCGGATCGATCGAGGCGTTGTCGAACACCAGCTCGATCAGGTCGTTATCGATGTCGTAGGCATAGACGCGGTTGTCGCCCTTGCTGGCGAAGAAGACCAGCGCGCGGGTGGGCTTTGCGCCGCCCGGCGGCACCATCTGCAGACCCACCGGCACCTCGTAGATCCAGATGCCCTCCCCGCCTTTGAACACCGTGCCCGGGACCGCCGTGCCGGCGTCGGCCAGCGCGCTGCGCACGCCCGCCTGCGGTGACTCGGGGCTGGCCACGTCGACCCAGGCGGTGCGGTGCAGCGTCCGCAGGCTGGCGTCGTCGGCGGCGTAGCCGCCGTTCTCGTAGCCGGCGATGTTGATCGCCTGCAGCACGCCGGCTTCCATCTTCAGGCGCGTATGCCCTTGATCGTCGACGTACAGATCGGCGGCGTCGCAGACGAAGCGGTACAGGCGGCCGTCGCCGGCGTCCTCGGTCAGGAAGACCGTGCGCGTCTGCAGGTCCACCGCCGCAGCCTCATGATTGAACAGGCCCAGCGCCGGCAGTTCGCGCGCCGCGCTGGCGCCGCGGGGATCGCATTCGAAGACGAGCCCGTCGCCGGTCTCCTCGCAGGACAGCCAAGTGCCCCACGGCGTCTTGCCGCCGGCGCAGTTGCGGGTGGTGCCGTCGAGAATCCGGTAGGCGTCGACGATGGTGCCGTTGGCGTCGAACCGGAGCGCGCCGACGCCGCCGGTGTTGCTGACCTCGCTGTTGGACACGTAGATCCAGCCGCCGTCGTCGGTATCGAAGACCGCACCGCCGTCCGGCGCCTCGTGCCACTGATAACCGGTGAGCCCGAACGGATCGAAGCCGTCGGTGACCGGGTTGTAGCGATGCCGCGCAACGCGACGGACCGAGAAGCCCTCCGCCAGCAGGATGCCGTCGACGCCGCTGTCGACCAGCGCCCCGACCTGCGACAGCGGACCGGGCGCGATGGTGAATTCCTTGCCGACCGGATCGACCGACGACGCCGGATCGTCGCCGTTGTCGGAACCGCCGGCGCAGGCGCTCAGCCAGGCCGGCGCGCTCGCGGCACCGGCGCTCAGGAACACGTATCGCAGGAAGGCGCGCCGGCTGGCGCGGGCTGTTGGCAAGGCTCTCATCACACACCCGATCGATATTCGGACCCAGCATGAAAGCCTGCCACAGCGTTATGGAGGCTTTGTGACGTGCGCCCGGACGGTAACGCGGGGGATCAGGTGACGGCGGGCTCGGCACCGGCCTGCGGAACGTCGAGAGCCGCGGCGAAGTCCAGGAACTCCCGCAGGAACGCCTCGGGCTGTTCCATGAACGCACTGTGGCCGCCGTCGAAGCGGCTGAGCCTGGCGTGGCGCATCCTGCGAATGCTGGCCCTGCACAGCGCCAGCGGGATGACACGATCGCGCCGCGCCCAGGCGCACCAGATCGGGGTCTCCAGAGACTCGGCGACCGCGCGCAGATCGGCGTCGCGCCGGCCGAACGACGCCCAGGCGCGGCGCAGCAGTCCCGCGCTGGCGTAGCCGGCGGCGACGATACGCGCGCGCCGGAGCGCCGCGGGCCGCGCCGGCAACACCACCCAGCGGTAGTAGACCGCATACGCCCGCCCGAACCAGGGCGCCCCGCGTTCCCCGGCGCGGAAGAACCATGCGAACGCCGCGCAGATCCCCCGCACCAGCGCGGACACCGGCACGAGTCCGCCCGGATCGCAGAGCACCAGCGCCCGGACCGGGCGACGCGATGCGTGAATGATCGCGGCGGCCCCGCCGATCGAGTTGCCGATCACGATCGGCTCGACGATCTGCAAGCGCGCCATCACCGCGTCCAGCAGCTCGGCATAGCGCTGCGCGCTCGGCGGCTGCGCATCGCTGCCGGAACGGCCGTGCCCCGGCCAGTCGATGCGGATCACCTCGTACCGCGAACGCAGCGCCGCGGCGAGGCCGGCATAGTCGCCGCCACCGTGCCCGATCGCGTGCAGGCACACCACCGGCGGTCCGCTGCCCTCGCGGGCGACCGCCAGCTGCACCCCACAGACCGGCACCCGCGCCGATCCCGCAGGCACCCCCAGGGCCGCGGACACGCTCTCGATCTCGGACATCGGCATATCTCCATGTGATATCAATATCACTATTGGTGATGTTTATATCACAGGCCGCTACACTGATGGCGTCGCAACAGACAAACGCTGATATGCCCGCACGCCAACCGAACGCGCCGCACAGAACCCGCGACACCCGGGCGCTGCTGACGCGCGCCGCGCTCGAGGAGTTCCGCCAGCACGGTTTCGCGGGCACCGACAGCAACCGCATCGCGCGACGCGCCGGCTTCGCCCCACAGACGTTCTACCGCTGGTTCCGGGACAAGACCGAAATCTTCGTCGCCGCGTACGAGGCCTGGGAGTCGGCGGAGCGCCGGACGCTGGATACGCTGGTCGGGACAGGCGCGGACGCCGCCGCACTGGCCGATGCGATCCTGGCGCACCATCGGCGCTTCCGTGTCTTCCGTCGCAGCCTGCGCCGGCTCGCGGTCGAGGACGACCAGGTCCGGGCGGCGCGGACGGCCGCCCGTGAGCGGCAGATCGATGCAATCCTGCGCTGGCGCGGGCTCGCCCCCGCTCATCGCGCCGAGATCGCGGTGGCGCTGCTGCAGATCGAGCGCCTCGCCGATGCCGACGCCGACGGCGAGCTGCGCGACCTCGACGTTCCCCGCGACGCCGCGCACGCGGCGATGGTCGCCCTGCTCGGGACGGCGCCACGGGGCACCTGACATCGGCGGGGCGTCCCGGCCGTATTCGCCCAAAGCCCAATAGGCAGTCCCGGCCGGACCCGATAGGCTGCGGCGACGCGCCCCTTCTTCCCCCCGGAGCCCACTGGATGTCTCACGCCAACCCGTATCGCCTCGGCCTCGACCGCACCCCCGCCAATCACGTATCGCTGTCGCCGCTGAGCTTCATCCGGCGCGCCGCCGCGGTGTATCCGGACCGCTGCTCGGTGATCCACGGCGAGCGACGCTACACCTGGGCCGAGACCTACACGCGCTGCCGCCGCCTGGCGTCGGCGCTGGCCCGACGCGGGATCGGCACCGGCGATACGGTCGCGGTGATGCTGCCGAACACGCCGGCGATGATCGAAGCGCATTTCGGCGTGCCGATGACCGGCGCGGTGCTCAATACGCTGAACACGCGCCTGGACGCCGAGACCCTCGCGTTCATGCTGCAGCACGGCGAGGCCCGGGTGCTGATCACCGACCGCGAGTTCGCCGACGTGATGAACCGCGCGCTGGCGATGATGGGCCAGCGCCGGCCGCTGGTGATCGACGTCGACGATCCGGCGGTCACCGCGGGTGCGCATCTCGGCGAGATCGAATACGAAGCCTTTCTGGCCGACGGCGATCCGGACTACGACTGGCAGCTCCCCGAGGACGAGTGGGATGCGATCGCGCTGAACTACACCTCCGGCACCACCGGCAACCCCAAGGGCGTGGTCTATCACCACCGCGGCGCGTACCTGAATGCGATGTCCAACATCGTGTCCTGGGGCATGCCGCAGCACGCGACCTACCTGTGGACGCTGCCGCTGTTCCACTGCAACGGCTGGTGCTTCCCGTGGACGATGGCCGCCAACGCCGGCACCAGCGTGTGCCTGCGCCGCGTCGACCCGATCCAGATCCTGGAGCTGATCCGCGAACACCGCGTCAGCCACTTCTGCGGCGCGCCGATCGTCCACGGCATGCTGATCAACACGCCGGAGTCGGCGCGCGCCGGGATCGAGCACCGTGTCAGTGCGCTGATCGCGGGCGCCGCGCCGCCCGCCGCGATCATCGAGGGCATGGAGCGCATCGGCTTCGACATCACCCATGTCTACGGTCTCACCGAAACCTACGGTCCCGCCGCCGTCTGCGCCAAGCAGGACGAGTGGAACGACCTGAGCCTGGCCGACCGCGTCGAGCGCAACGGCCGCCAGGGCGTGCCCTATCACGCCCAGGAAGCGATCACGGTGATGGACCCGGAGACGATGCAGCCGGTGCCGCCCGACGGCCAGACCATGGGCGAGATCATGTTCCGCGGCAATCTGGTGATGAAGGGGTATCTGAAAAACCCGAGCGCGACTGAGGAGGCCTTCGCCGGCGGCTGGTTCCACACCGGCGATCTCGCGGTGATGCAGCCGGACGGCTACGTGAAGATCAAGGACCGCAGCAAGGACGTGATCATCTCCGGCGGCGAGAACATCTCCAGCCTCGAGGTCGAGGACGTGCTGTACCGTCACCCGGCGGTGATGGGCGCGGCGGTGGTGGCCAAACCGGACGAAAAATGGGGCGAAGTGCCGTGCGCCTTCATCGAGCTGCGCGACGGCGTGACCGCAACCGAGGCCGAGATGATCGAGCACTGCCGCCAGCACCTGGCGCGCTACAAGGTCCCCAAGCAGGTCGTGTTCGGCACGCTGCCGAAGACCTCGACCGGCAAGATCCAGAAATTCCAGTTGCGCGCACAGCTCAAGGAAGCGCTGCTCGCCACCGGTTGAAGGCGGACTCAGGCGGCGTCGAGCAGGCCCTGACGCACGATGAAGTCGATCACCGCATCGACGCCGCCGCCGTCCTTGAGATTGGTCATCACGAACGGCAGGTGACCGCGCATGCGCTCGGCGTCGTGCGCCATGACGTCCAGCGATGCGCCGACATAGGGCGCCAGATCGGTCTTGTTGATCACCAGCAGGTCAGCCTTGGTGATGCCGGGGCCGCCCTTGCGCGGGATCTTCTCGCCACCGGAGACGTCGATCACGTAGACGGTCAGGTCCGACAGCTCGGGGCTGAACGTCGCCGCGAGGTTGTCGCCGCCGGACTCGATGAAGATCAACTGCAGGTCCGGAAAGCGCCGGCTCATCCGGTCCACCGCCTCGAGATTGATCGACGCGTCCTCGCGGATCGCCGTGTGCGGACAGCCGCCGGTCTCGACGCCCATGATGCGCTCGGGCTCCAGTGCGCCGGCAGCGACCAGCAGGCGTTCGTCCTCACGGGTGTAGATGTCGTTGGTCACGACCGCGAGACGGTAACGCTCGCGCATGCGCTTGCACAGCACCTCGACCAGCGTGGTCTTGCCGGAACCGACCGGCCCCCCGATCCCGACCCGGAGCGGACCGCGCTGCATGGCGTTGCCGTCACTCATCGTCTCGTCGTCCCTTTTTAGCTGCGGAACAGTCGCGAATACTGGATTTCGTGCCGGCTGCTGACGATGCCGAGCATCGGCGCCTGGGTCGACAGGGCGTCGTCGTCCATGCGCAGCGCCGCGTCGACGACTCCGGACACTTCGGGGCGCAGTGCCAGCAGCATGCGCTGCCCCGCCACCTGCCCCAGCGGCACGGTCTTGAGCGCCGCGGTGACCTGATTCTCGAGCCAGCCGTACAGGTAACCGTGCAGGCCGACGCTGGGCGAGATCTTCCAGCAGGCCGACGCGTAGGCATGCGCCGCCGGGAAGCTGAGTTCGGCATCGGCCTCGACCGGGCTGCCGTAGCCGAGATCGCCCAGCAGCTTGCGCAGCGAATACCCCATCTGCAGGGTCTCGGCGCGCAGCTCGCGGGTCTCCCGCGTGGCGATGAACAGCTCGTTCCATGCGGCGAAAACGGTGCGATCCGCGGCATCCCAGGCGGCGCGCAGGCGCAGCCAGACCGGCGCCTCGAAGCGCCCCAGAACCAGTTTCAGAGAATCGGCGATCCATTCCTGGGCGCTGGCCGCGTCGTGGATCAAGCCGTCCTCGATCGCCCGCTCCAGGCCCTGCGAATAACTGTAGGCGCCGACCGGCAGCGCCGGACTCGACAACTGCAACAACGCCCCGAGCGCGTCGGATTCGACCGCTCCGTAAGACTTGATACCCATCGTCCTCCCTTCCAAAAAGTGCCCAGTCCGCCGGCGGCTGATCTCACCGCTCATCTGTAGAACTGCATCTGCGCAAAATCACCACCGCCACGCGCATGTGCCTCGCGCGACAGCTGCTCTCCGAGTGAGCCGCCCTCTCCGGGCGGAGGCGGTTCGTGGTCGTGGCGATGACCGCCACCGTACGCGCCGGCCTCCGGTTCGAACGCCGCCATGCACGCCTCGACCTGCAGGCCGAGTCGCCGCAGCATCTCGCACAACACCGGGTCCTGTTCGAGATAAAGCACATTCGGTGCCAACGCCACCGGCACGTGACGGTTGCCCAGGTGATAGGCCGCGCGCAGCAACGTGAACCCCGGATCGGCATCGTCGCGGGGCGCCGTGACCCGGTACAGGGCCTCGATCGCGGCACGCACCACCACCGGCTCCCCGGTCGTCGCGCACAGCACGTCGCCACCGCGCAGCACGGTGCCGCGCGGCAGCAGCAGGCCGACGTCGGTGCCGTCGTCGAGCACGGTGCGCAGGCGGCTGCGCGAACGCTCGGCGAAGCTCAGCACCAGCATGCGCGCGCCCGGTGGCGCGGCCGCGCCTTCGACACGCTCGGTGATTTTCAGCAACTCGCTCATGGCGCAGCGTGGGGCGGGTCGGACCGCCGCCCTGTTTTCGTTCGCAGATCCACGACCACAGCCCGATCAGAACAGGAAATAGCGCTGCGCCATCGGCAGCACGTCCGCCGGCTCGCAATACAGCGAACGTCCGTCGGCCACCACCTCGTAGGTCTCCGGATCGACGCTGATGTCCGGCTGGTAGGCGTTGTGCACCATGTCAGCCTTGCCGACGCTCCGGCATCCGCGCACGGCGACCAGCGGCTTGGCCAGGCCGTAGCGGGTGCCGACGTCCGCCGCCAGCGCGGCCTGCGACACGAAGCTCAGCGAGCTGCGCGTCAGCGCTCCGCCGTGGCTGCCGAACATCGGGCGGTAGTGCACCGGCTGCGGCGTCGGGATCGACGCGTTCGGATCCCCCATCGCGGCGTTGACGATCACCCCGCCCTTCACGATCACGAACGGTTTGACGCCGAAGAACGCCGGCTTCCACAGCACCAGGTCCGCCCATTTGCCGACCTCGACCGAACCGACCTCGTGCGCGATGCCGTGCGCGAGCGCCGGGTTGATCGTGTACTTGGCGACATAGCGCTTGATCCGCGCGTTGTCGTGGCGCTCCGGATCGCCGGCCAGCGCGCCGAACTGCTGCTTCATCTTGTGCGCGGTCTGCCAGGTGCGGATGACGACCTCGCCGACCCGACCCATCGCCTGCGAGTCCGACGAGATCATCGAGAACGCGCCGAGGTCGTGCAGGATGTCTTCGGCAGCGATGGTCTCCTTGCGGATGCGCGATTCGGCGAAGGCCACATCCTCGGCAATCGACGCATCGAGGTGATGGCAGACCATCAGCATGTCCAGATGCTCGTCCAGCGTGTTGACCGTGTACGGCCGCGTCGGGTTGGTCGAGGACGGCAGCACGTTGGGCAGGCCGGCGACCTTGATGATGTCGGGCGCGTGGCCACCGCCGGCGCCCTCGGTGTGATAGGTGTGGATGGTGCGGCCCTTGAACGCGGCGACGGTCGCCTCGACGAAGCCGGACTCGTTGAGGGTGTCGGTGTGGATCGCGACCTGGGTGTCGGTGGCGTCGGCCACGCCGAGGCAGCAGTCGATCGCCGCCGGCGTGGTCCCCCAGTCCTCGTGCAGCTTCAGACCGATCGCGCCGGCGTCGATCTGTTCGCGCAGGGGGGCGGATTGACTCGCGTTGCCCTTGCCGAGAAAACCGAGATTCATCGGATACGCGTCGGCCGCCTGCAGCATGCGCTCGATGTGCCACGGCCCCGGCGTCACCGTCGTCGCGAAAGTGCCGGTGGCCGGACCGGTTCCACCGCCGAGCATCGTCGTCACGCCCGAAGTCAGCGCCTCATCGATCTGCTGCGGGCAGATGAAATGGATGTGGCTGTCGATGCCGCCGGCGGTGACGATCATGCCCTCGCCGGCGATGATCTCGGTGGCCGGGCCGATGACGATCGTCACGCCGGGCTGGATGTCCGGATTGCCGGCCTTGCCGATGGCCGCGATACGCGCGTCCTTGATCCCGATGTCGGCCTTGACGATGCCCCAGTGGTCGATGATCAGCGCGTTGGTGATCACCGTGTCCATGCAGTCGGCGCTGATGCGCTGCGACTGGCCCATGCCGTCGCGGATGACCTTGCCGCCGCCGAACTTCACCTCCTCGCCGTAGATCGTGTAGTCCTTCTCGACCTCGGCGACGAGTGCGGTGTCGGCCAGCCGGATGCGGTCGCCGACGGTCGGACCGAACATCTCGGCATAGGCCTGGCGCGAAATCTTCAGGCTCATGTCAGTTCCCCAGTGGTCCGGAGACCTTGGCGTTGAATCCGTAGACGATGCGGTCGCCGGCGAGCGCGACCAGCTCGACCGTACGCGACTGCCCCGGCTCGAAGCGCACCGCGGTGCCCGCCGCGATGTTGAGCCGGAAGCCGCGCGCCGACTCGCGGTCGAAGTCCAGCGCCGCATTGGTCTCGTAGAAGTGGTAGTGCGAGCCGACCTGGACCGGACGGTCGCCGGTGTTGGTCACGCTCAAGGTGATCGTGTCGCGCCCGGCGTTGAGTTCGATCTCGCCGGGCTCCGGCAGCAGTTCTCCAGGAATCATCGCGCGCTCCCTCAGACGATCGGATCGTGCACGGTCACCAGCTTGGTGCCGTCCGGAAAGGTCGCCTCGACCTGGATGTCCGGAATCATCTCAGCGACCCCGTCCATCACATCGTCGCGGCACAGAATCGTGCGGCCGTGACTCATCAGCTCGGCCACGCTGCGGCCGTCGCGCGCGCCCTCCATGATCTCGGCGGTGATCAGCGCGACCGCCTCCGGATAGTTCAGCTTCACGCCGCGCGCCTTGCGCCGTTCGGCCAGCAGCGCAGCGGTGAAGATCAGCAGCTTGTCCTTCTCGCGGGGCGTCAGCTCCATCGACGGTACTCCCAGTCAGAATTCGGATGAAAAGCGCATCAGGTGGACCAGATGCGCGGCGGCACCGCCGGGCGGCCGAGGACGGCAGGTCGCAACAGGGCCCAGATCGCGCCGAGACAGCCGCGCACGCGTTCGGCCGAGTCGCCGAGCACCCGTACCAGCAGCAGGGCGTCGCGGGGCGCGGTCACGCCCACCCGCACGCCGTCGGCCGGCACCGCGCGGCAGGCGTCGAGCAGTGCCTCGTCGTCGGGCATGCCGATCACCCACATCAGGCCGCAGACATGCAGGCCGTTCCAGCCGACGACGGAGCGCAGCAGCGGGTCGCCGCCGTCGACGCGGCCACGCTCGGCCCACAAACGCTCGCCGTCGCGGCACAGATCGATGCGCTGCTGCCAGCGCCCGTGCTCGAAACGTTCGTCGCTGCCGAGGCGACCGAGGACCGCGATATCCCAGCCGATGCAGCGTGCCGGGCCGTGACAGTCGACGTGCAGGACCTGCTCGGCTTCGGCGCGGTCGAACACGATCGCTTCCTGCGGCAGCCATTCGAGCGCGGCGCCGGCGTCGACACGCAGGCGCACGCTCTGGCGCGCGACACGGCCGGCGGACTTGTACCACTTGCCCGCGCCGGGTGTGGTCAGCAGCGCGCAGGCGCCGGATTCGGCGTGCACCCCGATCTCCAGCGCGTCGCCCCCGGCGATGCCCGAAGGCGGATGCAGCATCAGCAGCTGCGCCAGCCCCGGCCCTTCCGGGTACAGCACCTTCTGGATCCGTAACGGCCCGTGGTGCTCACAGCGTCCGAGCACGCTGCGTCCGTCCCTCAGCGCGACGCCGAGCTGCAGGCGTGCGTGCCAGGCCGGCCGCTGCGACAGCGCCGTGCGCATGCGCTCCGGTAGCGGCGGCAGTGCCTGCATCAGCCCAGCAGCAGGCCGCAGCCGCTGGCCAGGATCCCGATGCCGCCGATGCGCAGCAGCGGCGCGGCGCCACGCGACAGCACGCCCGCGGCGATCGCGACGCCGATGCCGTGCAGCACCGCGGTCGCGCCCACAAAGCCGGCGGCGAACGGCAGGCCCGGCGCCGACGCCGGCAGCTCCACGCCATGTGCCCATCCGTGCGCGAGTCCCATCGCCGGCACCAGCAGCAGCGCCAACGGCATGCTCAGCCGCACCCGCAGCGCCAGCAGTGCGCCGAGCCCGACGAGGCTCAGCGCGATCCATGACTCGACCATCGCGGCGTCACCGCGCCAGTGGCCCGCCCAGGCCCCGACTGCGACGGCCGCGACGAAGCCCGCCGGCAGCCACGCCACCGCCATGCCCGGCTGGCGCTGCCGCGCCCACAGACCGACGGCGACCATCGCCAGCAGGTGATCCCAGCCGAGCCACGGATGCAGGAATCCGTCCGCCATCGCCGCGCCGGCATGCAGCGGATGGGCGTCGGCGACGCCGCTCAGCACCAGCAGGGTCGACAGCGTCAGAATGCGAGGGGTGAGCTTCATGATGCCTCCCGGGGAATGGTGGATGTCACTGGTTGAGGACGCGGACCGCCCGCGCCGCGGCGGCCGCGCGGTTCTCGACGCCGAGCTTCGCGAACACCTGTTCAAGGTGTTTGTTCACGGTGCGCGGGCTGATGCCTAGGATCTCGCTGATCTCGCGATTGGACTTGCCGCGGCTGATCCAGATGAGCACGTCGGCCTCGCGTCCGGTCAGCACGAAGGCCTGCTGCAGCGCGCGCTCCTCGCGCCCCGGGCTGACATCGGCAAGGCGGAACAGGAATTCGGCCGGGCCGGTCGAGCCGACGTACGAGAACTCCAGCCGGCGGCCGTCGATCTCGACGAAGGCACTGTCCGGGGCATCGCCGCCCCGGCGCAGCTCGATCAGGCGCGGCATCACCGAATCCGGCAGCGCCTGCTGCTGCGTCCCGGTCCCGGGCGACAGCTCGGCAAGCAGTTGCGAGGCCCGCGGCGTACACCACAGCAACGCGCCGTCGGCATCGGTCGACAGCAGGTAACGGCCGGTGGCGTCCAGCGCCGCCCGCGAGCCATAGGCAATCCGCGCATTGGTCAGGTGCACACGGATACGCGCCAGCAGCTCGTCGACGATGATCGGCTTGGTCACGTAGTCGACCCCGCCGACCTCGAGTCCCTTGACCACATGCCAGCTCTCGGACAAACCGGTCATGAAGATCACCGGCACGTGCGTGAGCTGCTTGTCCTGCTTGAGCCGGCGACAGGTCTCGAAGCCGTCGATGCCGGGCATGATCGCGTCCATCAGGATCAGGTCCGGCGTGATCTGGTCGACCAGGTTCAGTGCGCTGACACCATCGGTGGCCACGAGCACGGTGACGCCGGCCTGGTCCAGGGTCTCGGTCAGGAAGCTCAGGTTGCCCGGCGTGTCGTCGACCACGAGCACGATGTCGCGGCGCTGGCTGGCGGCCTCAGCCATCATCCCTCACCTCCTCGCGCACGCTGTCGAGCAGGCTGACGTAGCCCTTCATGTCGAAGTTCGCGACCAGCTGCTGCAGCCGCGCGACGAACGCACGACTCTCCGGTTCGGCGGCTTCGAGTTCGCGCAGCTTGGCCTCGATGCCGCGGACGTGACCGATGCGGCCGAGCTGCGCAAGCTCGTCGACATAGCGGCGCGCGCGCGCCGGCGGCCGCGGCGTGGTCTGCTCCACCGGCGTCTCCTCCGGGACGGGCGCGTCGCCCTCGTAGACCCAGCGCAGTCCCAGCAGCGCGCCGATGCGCTCGAGCATGCTGTCGATCTCGATCGGCTTGACCAGGAAGGCGTCGTGCGGTGAATTGCGATCACCGCCGCGGCTGTAGTCGTGGGCGTTGGCCGAGACCATCATGATCTTCGGCTGCGGCGGCTCCAGCGCGCGCAATGCGGCGGCGACCTCCCAGCCGCTCATGCCGGGCATCGCGATGTCGAGCATCACCAGATGGGGCCTGCACTCGCTGGCCAGCTCCAGGCAGCCAAGCCCGTCGGCGGCCATGAACAGGTTGAAGCCGAGCGGGCGCAGCAGCCCTTCGATCAGGCCGCGATGCGCCGGATCGTCGTCGGCCAGCAGCACTGTCGCGCGCGGGCCGAGATAGCCGACGATGCGCCGATGCGCGTCGGCCTCGGGCGCGCCGCTGGCCTCGGACAGGTACAGGCGCACGGTGAAGCTGCTGCCCTCACCCGGCGCGCTGCGCACGGCGATCTCGCCGCCCATGATCTGCACCAGGACCTTGGTGATCGTCAGTCCCAGACCGACCCCGGGCACGGCGCTGACGCCGGGCATGCCGCCGCGCTCGAACGGCTTGAAGATGTTGTCGAGGTCGGTCCCGCGGATGCCGATGCCGGAATCGACGATCTCGAACTCGGCGACCTGGCTCGACGGGTAGCGCACGGTCAGGCCGACGTGGCCTTCGCGCGTGTACTTGATCGCGTTCGACAGCAGGTTGATCAGGATCTGGCGCAGACGCTTCTGGTCGGCGTGCACGTAGGCCGGCAGCGTCTCCGGCCGCTGGTAGCGGAAATCGATCGCCTTGGCCTCGGCCTGCACGCGGAACATGTCGGCGATCTGGTCGAGGAACTCGGCCAGCGGCACCTTGTCGCGCGACAGGCGCAGCAGTCCGCTCTCGATCTTGGAGATGTCGAGCAGGCCGTCGACCAGATTCGACAGATGCCCGGCGCTGCGGCGGATCACCTGGATCGCGTTGTCCGGCCGCGCGGTGCCGCGCTCCAGCAGCTGCGCATAGCCAAGGATGGCGTTGAGCGGCGAGCGGATCTCGTGACTCATGCCGACGATGTAACGGCTCTTGGCCTCGTTGGCGCTCTCGGCCAGCTCCTTGGCCTTCTGCAGCGCGGCGTCGGTGCGCTCGTGCGCCTCGATCTCCTCCATCAGCATCACGGTCTGCCGCTGCGAGTCCTGCTCCGCCGACTGGCGGCTGTGCTGGGCCAGCACCAGCAGCCACGCCGAGATGCCGGAGACGATCAACAGCGCGAAGAACACGATCGTCAGCGTGTGGCGGACGACGTCGGCGTGCTGCGGCGCGACCGCGACGTACTGCAGATAGATGAAGCCGAGCAGCAGGCCGACCACCAGGGTGATCATGCCGAAGGTACCGATGAAATGGCCGGTGCTGGTATGCGCCACGGCGGCCATACGCGCCGGCATGAAGCGCATCAGGAATCCGGTGATCTGCTGGCTGAAGCGGCTGTCGTCCTTGCACAGGTCATGGCAGCGCGTCTCCAGGGTGCAGCACAGCGAGCAGATCGGTCCGTTGTAGGCCGGACACATCGCCATGTCGCTGCGCTCGAACACGTTCTCGCACATCACGCAGCGGATCTCCGGGGCGTCCGCCAGCCCGCCGGCCTCGCGCGCGAGGTAGTAGCGGCCCTGAGTGGCCCAGGCGATCAGCGGCGCCGCGACGAAGGCGACGGCGAAACCCACGAACGGCGACAGCGCCTGCGCCATCGGGCCGAGGACGCCCATGAACGCCGCGGTCGACGCCAGCACCGAGCACAGCATCGCGCCGACGCCGACGGGATTGATGTCGTACAGGTGCGCGCGCTTGAACTCGATGTGCTTCGGCGACAGGCCCAGCGGCTTGTTGACGACCAGATCCGCGGTCAGCGCGCCGATCCACGCCACCGCGAAATTCGCGTACAGCATCAGCACGCCTTCGATCACGCGCAGGATGCCGATCTCCATCAGCAGCAAGGCCAGCAGCACGTTGAACACCAGCCAGACGACGCGGCCCGGATGCGCGTGGGTCAGCCGCGAGAAGAAATTCGACCACGCGATCGAGCCAGCATAGGCATTGGTCACATTGATCTTGAGCTGGCAGGTGATGACGAAGATGCCGGTCAGCACCAGCGCCACCGCGGGGGATCCCAGCATCTCGCGAAACGCGACGAAGAACATCTCGGCCGGCTCGGCGGCACGCGCCTCGTCGATGCCGTGGTTCAGGGCGAAGTAGGCCAGGAACGAGCCGGCGAGCAGCTTCAGTCCGCCCATCAGCACCCAGCCCGGCCCGGTGCTCAGCAGCGCCGTCCACCAGCGCCATCTGCCGATGCGCTGGTGGCTGGGCAGAAAGCGCAGGTAGTCGGCCTGCTCCCCGATCTGCGGCAGCAACGACAGCAGGGTCGACGCGCAGATGGCGAACAGCGTCGGGTCCAGTGCCCCCTCCGGATCGCCGTGGCGGCCCGCGAATCCGGCCCATGACTTCAGCGCGTCGCTGCCGGAGACCAGCAGGAACAGCAGCGGCGCGAACTGCAGCAGCAGCCAGACCGGCTGCGTCGCCATCTGCACCCGGCTGATCATGCGGATGCCGTAGATCGCGATCGGAATCACCAGCAGCGAGCTGATGACATGGCCGACCGCCAGCGGAATGCCGAACAGCATCTCCAGCGCGCCGGACATGATGCTGGCCTCGATCGCCAGCAGCAGGAAGGTGAACGAGGCATAGATCAGCGAGGTGATCGTCGAGCCCATGTAGCCGAAGCCGGCGCCGCGGGTGAGCAGATCGATGTCCAGCCCGTAGCGGGCCGCGTAGCGCGCGATCGGCAGGCCGATCAGGAACATCAGCGCGCACACCAGCAGGATCGCGGTGACCGCGTTGGCGAACCCGTAGGCCAGGGTCAGCGTACCGCCGATGGCCTCGCAGGCCAGAAACGAGATCGCCCCGAACGCGGTGTTGGCGACACGGAACGACGAATACTTGCGTGCCTTCTCGGCGGTAAAGCGCAGCGCGTAGTCCTCCAGCGTCTGGCTGGCGGCCCATTTGTTGTACTGGCGGCGCTCGCGCACGATCCGCTGGCGCGGCTGCGAGCCGAGCGCCGCCGCCTGGCCCTGAATGTCTTGCACGCTGCGGATGATGACCGTGTTGCGGCGCTTTGCATCTACGTCATTCACCCCATCCCCCTACGCCAATCGCCCCATACCGGTGTCCAGATCCGCCGCCTAGCCTGTTCTGGCAGCTGGGGGGCAGTCGCGCCAAACGGGGAACACGGGGTCGTCGACGCAAGAAGGATGCCGCTACGCCGGTCAATGCCTGCCCACCGATCGGATTTTCTCGGGCCCGAGCCCATTGAAGGCTTTACACACAGGGAGTTTTGAACGTGAGCAGGAAGGAAATGGGGATGCAGCGGATGCACAAGATCAACGCGGTCACGCGCTGGGCATCGGCGCTGATGGCCGCCGGTGCCGTGAGCGCCGTTCCGGTCGCACATGCCGAGATCGAGTTGGGGACCGGCCTCAGTGTCATGGGCTTTGTCGACATGTCGTACTCGTCGTTCTCGCCCGACGGCGGCTCGACCACGGAAAGCATCGGCATCGATCAGGTCGAGACCGACTTCCTGTATGCCGGCTCGGGCGGCGTTTCCGCCGAAGTCGACATCGAATACGGCGAGGGCTTCGAAGGCACCGGCGACACCACCTTCGTCGAGCAGGCCTTCGTCACCAAGGCCTTCACCGAGCAGTTCAGCGTAAAGGTCGGCCGCTTCCTGAGCTACAGCGGCTGGGAAGCCGAAGAACCCACCGGCCTGTTCCAGTACAGCGGCACCGGCTACGCCAAGTATTTCTATGGCTACTACCAGAACGGCATTTCCGCCTACTACGGCGGCAGCAAGGTCGCCGTCATGGGTTCGGTCGTCACCAGCGCCTTCAACCCGAACGACCGCAACAGCGTCGAGGGTGTCGACGACAAGATGGGCTACGAAGCCGGCGTGGCCCTGATGCCCGTCGAGGGGCTGACCGCGAAGGCGTTCTACATCTCGGACGAGGACACCGACACCGACATCGTCAACGCCTGGATTTCCTACGCGGTCGCGGGATTCACCTTCGCGGGCGAGTACAACACGGCCGACTACGGCCCTGCCGGCGACGGCGACGGCTTCCTGCTGATGGCCAACTACGCCACCGGCCCCTTCGGCATCACGCTGCGCTATCACGACTTCGAGATCCAGGACGACGCCGGCGTCACCGTCGACGACGGCAGCGCGATCACGCTGTCGCCCAGCTACAAGGTCGGCGACAACTGGCTGATCGTGGGCGAATACCGCTCGGATACGTCCGATACCAACGGCGATTCGGACTCGTACGCGCTCGAAGCCCTGTTCACGTTCTGATTCGACATCGACAGTCCGACCACTCGGGCTGTCGAGATTGCGCCGGCCAACGTCGGCTGGCGCAGTCATCCACACCTCAACAAGGGATTCTCTGCCATGAAACTCAAAACCATTCTGACGGCCGCCGCGCTCGGCGCCGCCAGTTTCGCGGCACAGGCCGCTGACACCATCAAGGTCGGGGTGCTGCACTCTCTGTCCGGCACGATGGCCATCTCGGAGACCACGCTGAAGGACACCGTCCTGATGATGATCGACGAGCAGAACAAGAAGGGCGGCCTGCTCGGCAAGAAGCTGGAGCCGGTGGTGGTCGATCCGGCGTCGAACTGGCCGCTGTTCGCCGAAAAGGCGCGCGAGCTGCTGGCCAAGGACAAGGTCGACGTCGTCTTCGGCTGCTGGACCTCGGTGTCGCGCAAGTCGGTGCTGCCGGTGTTCGAGGAACTCAACGGCCTGCTGTTCTATCCGGTGCAGTACGAGGGTGAGGAGTCGTCGAAGAACGTGTTCTACACCGGCGCGGCGCCCAACCAGCAGGCGATCCCGGCCGTCGACTATCTGATGAACGACGTCGGCGTGAAGCGCTGGGTGCTGGCCGGGACTGACTACGTCTATCCGCGCACGACCAACAAGATCCTCGAGGCCTATCTGAAGGCCAAGGGCGTGAAGCAGGAAGACATCATGATCAATTACACGCCGTTCGGTCATTCCGACTGGCAGTCGATCGTGTCGGACATCAAGAAGTTCGGCAGCGCCGGCAAGAAGACCGCGGTGGTCTCGACGATCAACGGCGACGCCAACGTGCCGTTCTACAAGGAGCTGGGCAACCAGAAGATCTCGGCCGAGGACATTCCGGTGGTCGCGTTCTCGGTCGGCGAGGAAGAGCTGGCCGGCCTGGACACCAAGCCGCTGGTGGGCCACCTCGCCGCATGGAACTACTTCATGTCGATCGACACGCCGGAGAACGAGAAGCTGATCGACACCTGGCACCAGTACATCAAGAACGACAAGCGCACGTTCAATGATCCGATGGAGGCCACGGTGATCGGCTTCAACCTGTGGGCCAAGGCGGTCGAGAAAGCCAAGACCACCGACGTCGACACCGTCAGCAGCGCGATCATCGGCATCGAGACGCCGAACCTCACCGGCGGTACCGCCAAGTTCCTGCCGAACCATCACCTGACCAAGCCCGTGTTCATCGGTGAGGTCCGCGACGACGGCCAGTTCGACGTGGTCTGGGAGACCGAGAAGGAAGTTCCGGGCGATGCGTGGAGCGACTTCCTCGAAGGCTCTAAGGACATCGAGGCCGACTGGGTCAAGCTGAAGTGCGGCAACTACAACACCAAGACCAAGGAGTGCTCGGGTCAGAACTACTGAGGGTTCTGACACGACGGGCGATCCCTTACTCCCTCCCGGAGGGGCTGGGTGCCCGGGCGCCGCCGATGACTCGGCGTCCGGGCACCCCTTTTCAGCCATCACCGTTCCTGGCACCACCGGAGCCGACTCACCGTGACCGACCATGCGACTCTCGTCCCGACGCCGCCCGCTGCCCGCGGGCGCGCAGGTGCCATGCGCGGCGTCCGTATCTGGCTCGCCGCGTTGCTGCTCGGCCTGGGACCGGCGCCGGCGCTGATGGCGCAGGATGACAGTGCCGACGCCGGACAGGCGGCGACGGCATCTCAGGACGCATCGGCCACGCTGGCTCCGCTGCTCGCCGAGCTGGGCGGCGCCGGCTACCGCGAGAAGCAGGCTCTGGTTGCGCGCATGGTGGCGCTCGGCGCACCGAACACCCGCCTCGCGCTGCGCGCCTTTCTCGACGGTGCGCTGTACCAGCGCGCCGCGGACGACAAGGTCTTCATCGCGGTCGAGGACGGAGACGACCACTACAGCCTGACCGATCCGTTGACCGGCGCGGCCGCCGGCGGCGCCAGCGGCGGCCTCAAGCGCATCCGCACCAACAACGCCCTGCGCAAGGCGCTGCGCCAGGCGATCGCACAGTTCGAGCTGTCCGATCCCGACGCCGCCGTGCGGCTCGCTTCGGCGCGCGAGCTGGTCGACGATCTCGACGAGGACACCGTCGCGCTGCTGCGCCAGCGGGCGCCCGTCGAAAAGGACGCCGAGGTGCTGGCCGAGATCGAAACCGGTCTCGCCCTCGCCGATCTCGGCAGTGCCGACGCCGAAGTCCGCATGGCCGCGATCGAGCACCTCCGCGGCTCGATGAAGACCGCGGTCTACAACCGCCTGAACCTGATCGCCGAGGGCGATCCGGACACGGCGGTACGCAAGGCCGCCGCCGCCGCCGTGCGCGGCATCGACGGCTGGCGCAAGATCTACGGCTGGATCGAGACGCTGTTCTTCGGCCTGAGCCTGGGATCGGTGCTGGTGCTGGCGGCGATCGGCCTGGCCATCACCTTCGGCGTCATGGGCGTGATCAACATGGCGCACGGCGAGCTGATGATGATCGGCGCCTACACCACGTATTGCATGCAGCTGCTGATGCCCGAGCACATCGGCCTGTCGATGGTGCTGTCGATCCCAGCGGCGTTCATCGTCTCCGGCGCGTTCGGCGTCGCGATCGAGCGCGGCATCGTGCGCTTCCTCTACGGCCGCCCGCTGGAAACGCTGCTGGCCACCTTCGGCCTGTCGCTGATCCTGCAGCAGCTGGTGCGCTCGATCTTCTCGCCGCTGAACCGCTCGGTCTCCACGCCGGACTTCATGAGCGGCACGCTGCAGATCAACGAGGCACTGAGCCTGACCTACAACCGCCTCTACATCATCGTCTTCGCGCTGATCGTGTTCGTGCTGCTGCAGCTGATCCTGAAGCGCACGACATTGGGCCTGAAGGTGCGCGCGGTGTCGCAGAACCGTGCGATGGCGCGGGCGATGGGGATCCGCTCCGAGTGGGTCGACGCCGCGACCTTCGGCCTCGGCGCCGGCATCGCCGGGGTCGCCGGCGTGGCGCTGTCGCAGCTGACCAATGTCGGCCCCAATCTCGGCCAGTCCTACATCATCGACTCGTTCATGGTCGTGGTCTTCGGCGGCGTCGGCAATCTCTGGGGCACCCTGATCAGCGGCCTGTCGCTGGGCGTGATCAACAAGCTGCTGGAGCCGTACTCCGGCGCGGTGCTGGCGAAGATTCTGGTGCTGGTGTTCCTGATCCTGTTCATACAACGCAGGCCGCGCGGACTGTTTCCGCACAAAGGCCGTGCCGCGGAGGGCCACTGATGGCCGCATCCTCATTGCTGTCCCGCCTGCTGCCGATGCGCGATGATCGCGGCAGCAGCGCGTTCTTCGTCGTCCTGCTGGCGGTCGCGGTGGCGGTCCCGATCCTGCACCTCGCGGTGCCGGAGGGCTCGGCGCTGCATCTGTCGACCTACACCGTCACCCTGCTCGGCAAGTATCTGAGCTACGCGCTGCTGGCGGTGGCGCTGGATCTGATCTGGGGCTACTGCGGCATTCTCAGCCTCGGCCACACCGCATTCTTCGCGCTCGGCGGCTACGCGATGGGCATGTACCTGATGCGCCAGATCGGCAGCCGCGGCGTCTACGGAGACCCGGTGCTGCCGGACTTCATGGTGTTCCTGGACTGGAAGGCATTGCCGTGGTTCTGGCACGGCTTCGATATGTTCTGGTTCGCGATGCTGATGGTGGTCCTCGCGCCGGGCGTGCTGGCGTACGTGTTCGGCTGGTTCGCATTCCGTTCGCGCGTCACCGGCGTGTATCTGTCGATCATCACGCAGGCACTGACCTACGCGCTGTTGCTGGCATTCTTCCGCAACGAGATGGGCTTCGGCGGCAACAACGGCCTGACCGACTTCAAGGACCTGCTCGGCTACGACCTGCAGTCGAGCAATACCCGTGTCGCGCTGTTCCTGTGCACGGCGATCGCGCTGGGCCTGGGCTATGCCGCCAGCCGCTACATCGTCGGCTCGCGCTTCGGCCGCGTGATCGAGGCGGTGCGGGATGCCGAGGCGCGCACCCGCTTCATCGGCTACAAGGTCGAGAACTACAAGCTGTGGCTGTTCACGTTCTCGGCCCCGCTGGCCGGCATCGCCGGCGCGCTGTACGTGCCGCAGGTCGGCATCATCAACCCCGGCGAGTTCGCGCCGATCAACTCGATCGAGGTCGTGGTCTGGGTCGCGATCGGCGGCCGCGGCACCCTCTACGGCGCCGTCGTCGGCGCGCTGCTGGTCAACTACGCCAAGACCGTGCTGACCGGCGCACTGCCGGAGATCTGGCTGTACGCGCTGGGCGCGCTGTTCGTCGTCGTCACCGTGTTCCTGCCGCAGGGCATCGTCGGCCTGCTGCGTCGCAAGGAGGCCACCGCATGAGCGTCATGAGTCGCGCCGGCGCGCTGTTCGATCGTTCGCGCGTCTTCGACTTCCTGATCGAGGGCCAACCGCCGCCGGCGCTGGACCTCAAGCACAACGTGATCCTGTACCTGGAAGGCATCACCGTCAGCTTCGACGGCTTCCGGGCGCTGAACGATCTGAACCTGTACATCGAGGCCGGCGAGCTGCGCTGCATCATCGGCCCCAACGGCGCCGGCAAGACCACGATGATGGACGTGATCACCGGCAAGACGCGGCCGGATGCCGGTTCGGCCTGGTTCGGCCAGCGCCTGAACCTGCTCAACATGAGCGAGCCGGAGATCGCGCAGGCCGGCATCGGCCGCAAGTTCCAGAAGCCGACGGTGTTCCAGGAACACACGGTGTTCGAGAACCTCGAACTGGCGATGGCCGGCGACAAGTCGGTGTGGAAGATCCTGTTCGCCAAGCTGACGCCGCAGCAGCGCGACCGCATCGACGAGGTGCTCGGCATCATCGGCCTTCCGGACCTGCGCGAGCAGCGTGCCGGCAGCCTGTCGCACGGCCAGAAGCAGTGGCTGGAGATCGGGATGCTGCTGATGCAGGAGCCGGAACTGCTGCTCGTCGACGAGCCGGTGGCCGGCATGACGCCGCAGGAGACCGAACGCACCGCCGAGCTGCTGGTGTCGCTGGCCGGCCGGCATTCGGTCGTCGTGGTCGAGCACGACATGGATTTCGTGCGCTCGATCGCGCGCACCGTGACCGTGCTGCATGAAGGCTCGGTGCTGGCCGAGGGCTCGATGGACAGCGTGCAGAACGACCCGCGCGTGGTCGAAGTCTATCTTGGGGAATGACGATGGCGGATACCCAAACCGCGCCCGCAGCCTTGCTGGAGACGCGCCAGCTCAATCAGTTCTACGGCGGCAGTCACACCCTGTGGGACATCAGCCTGTCGGTCCCGAAGGGCTCGCGCACCTGCCTGATGGGCCGCAACGGCATGGGCAAGACCACGCTGCTGCGCTGCGTGATGGGCCTGGTGCCGACCGCTTCCGGCGAGATCCAGTTCGGCGACCAGAATCTGGTCAAGCGCAGCGCCGACGCGCGCGCATCATTGGGCATCGGCTATGTGCCACAAGGGCGCGAGATCTTCTCGCAGCTGACCGTGGAAGAGAATCTGCGCACCGGTTTGTTTGCAAAGCGCGAACGCCCGGCCGACGCGCTGGAGCGTGTCTACACCACCTTCCCGGTGCTCAAGCAGATGCTCAAGCGCCGCGGCGGCGATCTGTCCGGCGGTCAGCAACAACAGCTCGCAATCGGCCGTGCGCTGCTGCTGCAGCCGGAGCTGCTGATCCTCGACGAGCCCTGCGAAGGCATCCAGCCGAACATCGTCCACGAAATCGGCGACCTGATCCTGAAGCTCAACGAGGACACCGGCCTGACCGTGCTGCTGGTCGAGCAGAAGCTGCCGTTCGCACGTCGCGTCGCCAGCGAGTTCCGCATTCTCGACAAGGGCCGCCTGGTCGCCGAAGGCGCGATCGACGCGCTCACCGACGACATGGTGCGCCACCATCTGACGGTGTAGGGTCGGTTTGCGACGGCGGAGGCGGCCGCTCGGGATCTTGCCAACCGGCACCCGATTGCAGTTTCATTGATTCCGTCAATGAAACCCGACATGTTGCGTCCGAACGGTGAAGCTGGGTATCTACGGTGATCGCACGCCGCCTCTCGGACGGCTGGAGCGGGGCATTCTCGACAGCCTCTGGCGCCGTCAAGGTCAGTCGGCGCTCGACATCTACGCCGAACTGTCGACACAGCGCGGCATCACCCTCAGCACGGTCCAGACCACGCTCGAGCGCCTGACGCGCAAACGCTTGCTCAGACGCAGCAAACAGGGCCGCAGCTTCCGCTACCACACCGCCATCAGTCGCGACGCACTGACCGCGCGCATGGTGTCCGATCTGGTGGAAGCGCTGTCCGCCGACGACCTCAATGGGGCCATCCTCGGGCTGCTCGATCAGCGCGACACCATCGACGAAGCGACGCTCGACCGCCTCGAACGCTGGATCGAGGATCGACGCAACCCGCAAAGGTCCCGGAAATGACCGCGATCGACGAGGCACTGGCCGCCGCAACCCTGCTGCTGATCCTGTGGCTGCTGATGAGCGGCGCCACCGCGCTGCTGCATGCGGGACTGCACGACTGGCTGCACCGCACCGCACCGCAAGCACGACGGCGGCTGTTGAGCGTGCTCGCGATACTGCCGCTGGCCACGAGCAGCGTCACGACGGCACTGATCTTCCTGCCGCTGGACATTCCCGAATTCGAACACTGCCACGACGCACTGGGCTGTCAGGCCCACATCCCGTCATGGCTCGCCAGCGGGACCGATGACCGCATCTTCGCCTTTGCCATCGGCGCCCTGATCACCACCATCGTGTTCCGGGTCCTGCGCCTGCTGCAGGCGCACCGGCTCTGGGCCGCGACGCTGAGAGGCCTGGCGATCCGGCCCGACGCGCGCGGCTTCTGGATCCTCGACTGCGAGCGGCCGCTGGCACTGTGCGCCGGACTCTGGAGCAGCCGGATATTCGTATCGTCGGGCTTGCTGCGCGCGCTCGGCGACGACGAGCTGCGAACCATCGTCGCGCACGAGTCCTGCCATGCGCGGCGCCGCGACAACCTCGTGCACCTGCTCGCGATGACACTGTTCTGTCCGCTGACCCGGCTGCCGGGACGACACCTGATGGGCGACCTGTTCCGCAGCGCCGAGCATGTCGCCGACCAGGCCGCCGCCCGACACAGCACGCCCGAACGCGTTGCGCGCACGCTGTTGCGCGTCCAGCGCCTGGGCCTGCAGTCGCACGACCCGTCTCTGAGTCAGATCAACTCCACGGCCTTCGAACAGCGCATCGCCGAACTGCTCAGCGCGCACAACGCCGCATCGGCGCCGCTGATGGGCACCACGCTCGGCTTTGCCGTCGCCGCCGGCCTGATCGGCATCGGGCTCGGGCACCATCTGATGGAAGTCATCCTCACCTGGATGCACTGAGCACGGCTCGCATCTCACCGCCTTCCCATCCCGACGCCTGCTGCTCCACGACGCCTGAAACGCGGGCGCAGGTGCCGCCGCGCACACCGCCATTGCGGCGATGGCGCCGAATGCCGATCTGTTATGGGTTTTGAGTCGCTGCACTAGCATCGACCTCACACCACCTCAACCGGGATCGACATGGGCGCACAACCGCTCACACGGCGCCGCGTGCGGCATCCGCTCGCCGGCCTGCTGATGACGGCAGTCACGCCGCTCTGGGCCGGCGGCCTGCAGACCGACGACGCCCAGACCCTGGAACCGATCCAGGTCGAAGGCGAAGCCGAAAGCGTCGGCCAGGAACTCATCAGCGCCAATCAGGGCGTGGTTACCGCCGAACAGATCGAGAACCGCCCGCGCCTGCGCACCGGCGAACTGCTCGAGATCGTGCCGGGGCTGATCGTCACGCAGCACAGCGGCGACGGCAAAGCCAACCAGTACTTCCTGCGTGGCTTCAATCTCGATCACGGCACTGATTTCCGCAGCAGCGTCGACGGCATGCCGGTGAACATGCCAACCCACGGACACGGCCAGGGCTACAGCGATCTGAACTTCGTGATCCCGGAACTGGTGAGCCGCATCCGCTACAAGAAGGGCCCTTACTTCGCCGAGGAAGGCGACTTCGCCTCGGCCGGCGCCGCGCAGCTCGAATACTTCCGCCGGCTCGAACACGCCGAAGTGTCGCTGCAGGTCGGCGAATACGGCTACCGCCGTCTGGTTGCGATGAACTCCAGTCCGCTGGGCCACGGCGAATTGCTGTATGCCGTCGAAGGCGGTCTCAACGACGGCCCCTGGGACGTTCCCGAGGATCTGCGCAAGCTCAGCGGCGTGCTGCGCTACACCCACCCGCTGGCCGGCGGCGAACTCAGCGTCACCGGCATGGGCTACGACAGCAGTTGGGATTCGACCGACCAGATCCCGCGCCGCGCGGTCGCGCAGGGCCTGATCGGCCGCTACGGTTCGCTCGACGACAGCGACGGCGGCGACACCCACCGCTACAGCCTGTCGGCGCAATGGTCGAGCTCCGGCGAGCAGTCCGGCTGGCGCGCCAGCGCCTACTGGATCGACTACCAGATGAGCCTGTATTCGAACTTCACGTTCCGGCTCGACGATCCGGTCAACGGCGACCAGTTCGAACAGTTCGACGATCGGCGCATCGCCGGCGGCGACGTCGAATACGAACGCCACGGGGAATTCGCCGGTCTGCACATGCACCATCGCCTCGGCGCGCAGCTGCGCTACGACGACATCGGCACCGTCGGCCTGTATCACACGACCGAACGCCGGCGCCTGTCGACCACGCGCGAGGATGCGGTCGAGGAACTCGGCACCGCGTTGTACTACAGCAACCAGACCCGGTGGACGTCGTGGCTGCGCAGTGTCGCCGGCGTGCGCGCCGACTTCTTCAGCTTCAACGTCGATTCGAACGTACCCGCCAACAGCGGCTCGGCCGACGACAGCATCGTCAGCCCGAAGCTGTCGCTGATCTTCGGCCCGTGGGCGGAGACGCAGATCTTCGTCAACGGTGGCTACGGCTTCCACAGCAACGACGCCCGCGGCACCACGATCAGCGTCGATCCGGCCAGCTACGATCCGCAGAACCCCGGCAGCGCCGATCCGGCTGAGCGCGTCGACGCGCTGGTGCGCACCAAGGGTTACGAAATCGGCAGCAGCACGCAGTGGCTGGACGGCGTCCAGACCTCGCTCACGCTGTGGCAGCTCGACATCGATTCGGAACTGCTGTTCGTCGGCGACGCCGGCATCACCGAGCCGAGCCGGCCGAGCCGCCGGCGCGGCGTCGAACTGGCGAACTACTGGACGCCGCTGCCGGGCGTGATCGTCGACGTCGACGCCGCCTGGTCGCGCGCGCGCTTCACCGACAACGATCCCGCCGGCGACTTCATTCCCGGCGCGATCGAGCGCACCGCTTCGGTCGGCGTCGTGGTCCAGGACTGGCGGCGCTGGTTCGGAGGCCTGCGCCTGCGCTACTTCGGCGGCCGACCGCTGATCGAGGACGATTCGGTGCGGGCGACGGCAAGCACGCTGGTCAACGGCCGGGTCGGCTACGCCTGGTCCGAGCACCTGCGCGTCGCCGTCGACGTGCTCAACCTGTTCGATCGCGAGGTCGATGACATCGCCTACGACTACGCATCGCAGCTGGCCGGCGAATCCGGACCGGTCGAGGATATTCACTTCCATCCGGCCGAGCCACGCACCGTACGGGTCCAGCTGACTGCACGCTTCTGACGCCGGCGCAGCGGATGTCGAATCGGCGCATACCACAGCCGCGTCGCCGGCAGGTTCGGCGGCGACAGGGCTGACCGGCCTCCGTTGCCACGGGGAGTCGTCACCTTGCGGCTGGACGCCGATCGGGCCGGAACGGAACGCCCGACCCGACCGGTGATCGGGGATGTCGCCCTACGGGTGCGTCACGGACAGGCCGCCGCGACGCCGCTGATCCCGAAGCTCTTGCTGATGCCCTCGTAGGGCTGCGGTGCCTGATCCCTGGACAGCCGGTAGCTGCCGTCGTGACGAATGCGGTAGGTGCCGGGTGCCATGTCCGCCGGAATCGTCCACAGCGCCTGCGCCGTCGACGGTCCGATGGTGCCGAGTTCGGTGTTGATCAGGCTGACGTCCGAGTCCCAGACGAACAGCAGTTCGCCGTCGCGGTCGGTGGCGACGATATCCCAGCCGCCCTGTGCGTTCTGCCGCTCGACGTACAGATATGAGCCCATCAGCTTCAGGTCGTGACCGGGATAGCCGGCAACGAACTGCACGTCGACGGTGTCGCCCTGCGTGTAGCTGTCGTGGGCGTCGGTCAGGACCGCACCGAAGTCGCTGTCCGGATCGACGAAGATCTGCGAAGCGGGCCCGCGCTCGAAGACCCCGGCCGGAATGCCTTCCGGCGCCGGCTCACCGGCCGCCATGGTCAGCGCCAGACGCCGTGACTCCTGCTGCACCGCCGCCAGCTCCCAGGGGCCGGCATAGGTCGAGGAGCCCTCGTACATCTGCGCCGAGTACTCCTCGCGCGTCGCCAGATAGTGCAGGTAGTCGTTCGACGGGCCGGCGATGACGACGGTGTCGACACCGATCGGCTTGAGCACGTCGAGCACGGTCTTGCGGATGCGGCGGCCGGACATCGTCGTGACTTCAAACGGCACGCCCAGCACCGCCAGATTGCCGATGCGCAGCAGCTGGAACGGCACCGGATTGTCCTCCGAACCCAGCAGTACCGGCTTTTCACCCTGGCAATCGTAGCCCGGCTGCAGCGCGGTGGTCAGGCACAGCGCCGGCGCGACGACCGTGTACACCGCAACGCCAGGGAACGGCACCTTCAGGTTCTGGTCGTCGACCTTCACCGTGACATAGCCGGTGCCGTTGTACAGACCGTTGTAGCCATTGCGGATCTCGTCGGTGTACGGCACCGGCGCAGTGTCCGCGCAGGTGAATCCGGCGGCGCCGAAGCCCGGACCATTGACACCACCGACACCGAAGCCGACACCCATCGCCGTCGCGCAGGTGGTCTTGTCGCCGTCGTACAGCTCGGACGGCAGGTCGCTGTAGCCAAGCTCGGCCAGCACCACCGGATCGGTGATCTCGTTGTTGCTGAAGTCGGCGTAGAAGAAGCGGTAGTCGACCGGCCCGCGCAGCGCGCTGCCGCGCGTCATCTGCTCCAGCGCCATCGCCAGCTGCTTGGTGCCGGAGATCGCGGTGGCCTGCGGCTGGCCGCGCTCGAAGCCCGGCTGGTCGTATTCATAGGGCTCGTTGGTGCCCCCGCGCGCGTAGTACGGCACGCCCTGCCCCGGTCCGTTGCCGCCGTCGAGGTCGGTGTCGAACACGAACAGGTCGGGAATCGTGTCGCCCTCGTCGGCCTGCGCGAACGCGGCGACGAAGTTGTCGGCACCGTCGGGCTGCCCGCCGGCGTCGGCGACGTAGCGCGTGCCCATCAGCTTCTCGAAACCCAGAGAGGCGTAGCCCTTGTTGTCACCGGACAGCAGCAGCGCGTGATTGCCCATCGAGGTCGGATGCACCGGAAACCAGTTCAGCACGCCGGCCACCGAGCCGCTGTCACGCACGAAGTTGAGCTGCAGTGAGCGCTTGCTGACATTGACCTCGTGACCGTCCGCATCGACGTACTGCGCACGCTCGGATGGCGAGTTCTGCTTGTACGCCGGCGGCGTACGGTTGATGTTGGCGTTGAGCAGCTCGTCGATCGCCATGCGGATGCCGGCGGTCTGCGGATGCGCCTCCAGATTCGCGTGGGCGCGGCGGATCGCCTGCACCGTGCCGTCGACGATGGCGTTGACGTTGTCGTCGTCGTAGTTGGCATTGCTGAAGATCAGGCTCTCGACCCAGACCACCGGATTGTTGATCAGGGTCGGCAGGGTCGACGACAGATCCGGCAGCACCGGCACGCCGAAACCGCCGCCCGCGGTATGCGTATGCGTGGCCGAGACCATCAGGTTGTCGCGCGTGTAGACGCCGGCCAGCTGCGGGTCGTCGGCGATCTTCTTCAGGATCTCCTGATGCAGCAGCGCCGACACCGCGCCGAGATCCAGCGACACGAACATCACGCGCTTGTCGTTGCACGGCGATTCGATCGCGAACGCGCGCGCGTACAGGCGCTGATGAATGCCGTTGGGCTCCTGCGGCGGCACCACCATGCCGAACATGTCGGCGTGCCCGGTCGGGTTGCCACCGATCGGACCAGTGGTGTCATACAGGCCGGTGCCGAAGCGGAACTGGTCATTGTTGGCACAGCTGCCGCTGGCGACGCCGGCGTCGGGGGCCGGCAGCTCCAACGGTCCAGGTGCATCCGGCTGATGCGTGCGGGTGTAAGTGACGCCGTCGATCGTCAGCTCGTTGCTGGCGCCGACCTCCAGTGCCGGGCTGTTCAGCACGCACGCCGCACCCTCGGGCAGCTGCACGCCGCTGGTCCCGCCCGCCGCCTCCGGAGCCGGCGGCGTCGAGGTTCCGCAGCCGCTGCAGATCGCCGTCAGCGCCAGCAGGACCAGGCTGCGTCGGCCCGATTTCAACATCGCATTCGTCACGTCGTTCCCCAAGACTCTTTTCATCCGACTGCCGATATTACGGAGCCATGACACGCCCCCGCAGCAGCAAATCGATCCTATCGCGTCATCCATGCGCGACATTTCGGGAATACCGGCAACATCCGTGCCGTCGATTCGCACCCGGCCTGTCGCCCCGCCGGGCGTCGGAGACTCAGAGCGCCTCCACCCAGACGCCAACGCTCAGCGTCGAGCCGGGCGGCCCGGTGAACGAACCGGCCACCGGGGGCACGGACTCGGGCAGGCGCGAGACCGCGACCGGGATGTGATCGGACCCGACGATCGCCCCGACCGTCGGGTCGAAGCCTTTCCAACCCGCGCCCGGCAGGAACACCTCGGCCCAGGCGTGCGTCGCCCCGCATTCCCCCGGAACCAGCGGCGCATGCAGATAGCCGCTGACGAACCGGGCCGCGAGCCCCCAACGCCGGACCGCCTCGATGAACAGGTAGGCGAAATCCCGGCACGAGCCGGTGGCCGACGACAGGGTTTCGGCCGCACTTTGCACGCCGGGCTCCTCCCGGACCTGATAGGTCATGGTGTCCTTGATGTGCAGACACAGGCGTTCCAGCAAGGCGTACGTCTGGATCGCCTCGCCCGGCTGCCAGAGCTCGGCCGCCCAGGCTTCGAGCACCTCACTGCTCTTGTGGTCGGTCGCGTTCAGATACGGCGAAAGCACCGCCCGATCGTCGGCCCGATACGCGAACGGATAGTCGATCGCATAGTCGGCCACCAGGAAGTCCAGCGGTTCCTCGTTGTATTGCTGGATGATCACCTCGCTCTCGATCACCAGCGCAGTTGCGGCGGCGTCGAATGTCGCGATCGCGACCGAATTGTCCTCGACGTCGCGATGCCAGCGCAGCTGTGCCGGCGGCGTGATGTCGAGTCGGGACGACTCGATCCGCAGCTCATGCCCTTCCTTCGGCCGCACTCGCAGCTCGTGCGGCCCCAACTGCACGGGGGCTGAATAGTTGTAATAGGTACGGTGAAGGATTTTGAAGCGCTGCATGGGCGGGAGGGATCGACCTCTGACATGGCTCGGTGAGCAATCGGGTCAGCATAGCGGAGTTTCGCCCCCTGACCATGGGGCGGCTCAACGCCGGCTTTGAACAATCCCGGCCCACCGCTTACGCCGGAAAGACATCAGGAGACCGCATCGGCTTCGCGGCAGACGAGGCGAGACGACCGCTTCGTCAGCGCCTCCACCATGATCTGGGGTCATGGACCGGATGGGCTCGCCCATCCTCCACTCGTGGCCCGATCAACTCCGCTGGGATGTTCGGGTCCGTCTGGGGCCGTACCGGCTGGACTCCAACATGATGCCGAAGCAGCATTTCGACGCCGACCATCCGCAGGCGCTCGGGGACCGCAGTCGGGGATCACGCCAACGGTGCCGGACGCGGAGCACGATCGCCCGTTGTATCGAGGGGGCGGACCCTCTTCCTGTCCGCAAACCAAAAGGCCCCGCATTGCGGGGCCTTTTGGTTCGAAACTGGCGGAGAGAGAGGGATTCGAACCCTCGATACGGCGATAACCGTATACACGCTTTCCAGGCGTGCTCCTTCAACCACTCGGACATCTCTCCGGAAAATCTGCGGCCCGACGCCCTGCGCCGAACCGCGAGCCGGCTATTATAGCCGGCGACTCAGCTCTTGGGCACGTCCTCACCGAGTTTTTCCGGCGGCAGCCGCGGCGGCACGTCCAGACACTCGAGCTGGGTCTCGCCCGGCGACTCGGGATCCGCCACCTCGTGGGCGAACGGCACCGGATGCTCCGGCGCCGGCGGAATCTGCAGCGCGGAAGCCGATTCAGGGACCGACAGGCCCTCTACGGCCACCGGCGGTGGCAGCGTGCGCGCGGTCTGGTACTCCTTGACGCCGACACAGTGCCGGTTGGACGCACACCCGCTCATGATCAGCGCCACCAGGGCCACCGTCGCCATCCGCAAACTCATCAAATCGCTCCTGCCGCGCGCATTGCCGCACGCACCGTGTCGTAATGGGTGGGCTCCAGCGGCACCAGCGGCAAGCGCAGACCCGCGGGAATCTTGTTCATCGCATTGAGCGCCCACTTCACCGGAATCGGGTTGGGCTCCACGAACAGATCGCGATGCAGCGGCTGAAGTTCCGCATCGATGCGCTCGGCGGTGTCGCGGTCGCCTTCCAGCGCCGCGGCGCACATCCGGTGCATCTTGCCGGGTGCGACGTTGGCCGTGACCGAGATGTCGCCGTGGCACCCCATCAGGATCGACTCGCAGGCGGTGGCGTCGTCGCCGGAATAGATGCCGAACCCGTGATCGAGATTCAGCGCCAGCAGCTCGCGAATGCGCGACAGCTCGCCCTTGGCTTCCTTGAGACCGACGATGTTCGGCAGCTGCGCCAGGCGCGCCACGGTCGCCGGCAGCATGTCGCAGCCGGTGCGGCCCGGCACGTTGTAGAGGATCTGCGGCAGCTCGACCGCCTCGGCGATCGCCTTGTAATGCCGGTACAGACCTTCCTGCGGCGGCTTGTTGTAGTACGGGGTCACCAGCAGTGCGGCATCGGCGCCGGCATCCTTGGCCATCGCCGTCAGCTCGATCGCCTCCGCGGTGGCGTTGGCGCCCGTGCCGGCGATGACGGGGATCTTGCCCTTGGCACGCTTGACCACGCGACGGATCACCTCGACGTGCTCGTCGACGCCGAGCGTCGCCGACTCGCCGGTGGTACCGACCGCGACGATTGCGTCCGTGCCTTCGGAGATGTGCCAGTCGACCAGCGCGGTCAGGCTGTCCCAGTCCACCGCCCCGTCCGGAAACATCGGAGTGACGATGGCAACGATGCTGCCCTTGATCATGGGGAAAACGGCGGTTGAAAAAGGGCGCAAGTATAGCCGCTGCCCCGGGGCTCGGGGAATCTCCGATCCACCCTTCCCGACACCGCGGACGTTACTTCCCGAGCGGATGCTTTTAAACTCCCGACATTTTCCGCGTCGCGAATCATGGCTCAAAACGACAATCTGCTCACCGTCTCCGTGATCGGCATGCCCAAGGGCAACGTGCCGCTCGAGTTGTTCAAGGCGATCCGCGAACGTGGCGGCGAGGTCGAGGACTGCCGCATCGCGCAGCTGGGCGACCGGCTGGTGGCGAATCTGCTGGTCTCCGGCAACTGGAGCACCCTGGGCCGCCTGGAGACAGCGCTACCCGGCATCGCCGAGAAACTCGAGCTGCAGGTGCGCTACGAGCGCTGCGAACCGCGTCCGTTCAATCCCGAATTCCGCCCCTACGCCGCCGAAGTCATCGCACCGCAGGACTCGAACCTGCTGGTCAACATCCTGGAGTTCTTCCAGCACCAGGATGTGGTCGTCGTCGAGATCTCGACCCAGAAGTACCAGTCGACCTACACCGGCGCGGAGATGGCCAGCGTGCAGATGGTGCTGCACGTGCCGGTGAACCAGCATCCGCAGGCCCTGCGCGAGTCGTTCATGGATCTGTGCGACGACCTCAACGCCGACGGCATGCTGGATCCGATCAAGACCTGAGCCCACCTGTGGGCACCGCCTGCCGGATGCCCCGATCTCTTCCGGAGTGCGAGCCGATGCCGATCGAAATTGGCGACCCGATCCCCGACCTGAGCCTGCCGGCCACCGGCGGCAGCGACGTCAAGCTGCGCAGCCTCAAGGGCAAGGCCGTGGTGCTGTATTTCTACCCCAAGGACAACACGCCGGGCTGCACCCAGGAGGGCCAGGCCTTCCGCGACCTGCACGCCGAATTCGAGGCCGCCGGCGCGGTGGTCCTCGGCGTCTCGCGCGACAGCGTGCGCACCCACGAGAACTTCGCCGCCAAGCACGGTTTCCCGTTCGCGCTGCTGTCCGACGCCGACGAGGCCCTGTGCCAGGCGCTGGACGTGATCAAGGAGAAGACCCTGTACGGCCGCAAGTACATGGGCGTCGACCGCAGTACCTTTCTGTTCGACCGCAAGCTGGCACTGCGCCAGGTCTGGCGCGGCGTGAAGGTCAAGGGGCATGCGCAGGCGGTGCTCGAGGCGCTGCAGGCCTTGTAGGGGCGTTCCGGCCCCGACTCGTGCGCCCGCGAAGCGGGCAAATCCGGCTGCTGCCCGCCCCCTGCCGAGCATCCAACCATAGCCTGAATCGGGACACGGCGGTATCCCTTTCCGTCGCCGACGTCTTGGGCTAGTCTGCAGCCGTACGCCGCATCGTCCGGCGCGGGTCCTCAGCCCAGCACAGACCATCATCAGAACGTATCGTCACAGCGTGCCCCACTCCGAAACCCGAACCGATCGGGCCGGCCGCTGCTCCCTACTCGCCACGCATGCACAACGCCGCCGTCGATAGTCGACGGCGCGGAGCCTCCTTGCCCCTATGAGCAAACGCAAGATCTTCGTTCTCGACACCAACGTCCTTCTCCACGATCCGACCAGCCTGTACCGCTTCGAAGAACACGACCTGTTCATCCCGATGGTCGTGCTCGAGGAGCTCGACAACTCCAAGAAGGGCACCAGCGAAGTCGCGCGCAACGCCCGTCAGGTCAGCCGTATCTTCGACGAGCTGATGCAGGGGCGGAATCATGCCCAGATCGAGAAAGGGCTGCCGCTGCCCAGCGTGCGCAACGCCACCCCCGCCGCCAACGGCCGCAGCATCAACAGCAAGCCGGCCTCCGGCAAGCTGTTCTTCCAGACCCGCCAGGCCGACGTGGTGCTGCCGGAGCTGATTCCCGGCAACAAGCCGGACAACAGCATCCTCGTCAACGCGCTCGAACAGCAGACCAAGCATCCGACGCGCAAGGTCACGCTGGTCAGCAAGGACATCAACCTTCGCATCAAGGCCGCGATCGTCGGCATCCACACCGAGGACTATCACAACGATCAGGTCCTCGATGATCTCGACCTGCTCTATACCGGCTACCGCGAGCTGCCGGTCGACTTCTGGAGCACTCACGGCGAAAAGATGGAGAGCTGGCAGGACGACCGCGGCCGCGCCAACTACCGCCTGCAGGGGCCGCTGGTGAAGGACTGGCACGCCAACCAGTTTCTCTACATCCCCGACGACAGCGACCAGGGGCTCGAACTCGTCGTCACCTCGATCAGCGGCGACACCGCCGAGCTGCGCGTCATCCGCGACTACCGGCCCGGCAAGAGCGGCGTCTGGGGCATCCACGCCAAGAACCGCGAGCAGAACTTCGCGCTCAATCTGCTGCTGGATCCGGACATCGATTTCGTCACGGTGCTCGGCACGGCCGGCACCGGCAAGACCCTGCTGACCCTGGCCGCCGGCCTGGCGCAGACCATGGACGAACAGCGCTTCCGCGAGATCATCATGACGCGCGTGACGGTCCCGGTCGGCGACGACATCGGCTTCCTCCCCGGCACCGAGGAGGAGAAGATGACGCCGTGGATGGGCGCGCTGATGGACAACCTCGAGGTGCTGACCCAGAACAGCCAGGCGGGCGACTGGGAACGGGCCGCGACCAACGACCTGCTCGCCAAGCGCATCAAGATCCGCTCGCTCAACTTCATGCGCGGCCGTACGTTCCTGAATCGATATATCATTATCGACGAGGCGCAGAACCTGACCGCGAAGCAGATGAAAACCCTGATCACGCGCGTCGGCCCGGGTTCGAAGATGGTCTGCCTTGGCAACCTCGGACAGATCGACACCCCTTATCTGAGCGAAACCACGTCGGGCCTCACCTACGTCGTGGACCGCTTCCAGGGCTGGCCTCATGGTGGACACGTGACGCTCGCACGCGGCGAACGTTCGCGACTGGCCGCATACGCATCGGAAATTCTGTGAGGTCGACATGGTGCTCAAACGCATGGGGAAGGCAATGAAGGACAGCGCGCTGTCGGTCGGCCTCAAGGCCTTCTTCAACGACAAGTTCGGCGAGTACGGCGAGGTCCAGGACTGCACCGTCGACACGTCGGCCGGCCGGGTCCGGGCGCATGTGCTGATGCGCGGCGAGCGCGAGCCGATCACGATCGTGATCGAGCGCTACGAGATCGAGCAGGAGGGCAGCCACGTGTATTTCGTGATCCGTGAGCTGGCAACCTCGCGCGAATGGATCACCAAGCTGCTCAACCGCGTGCTCGACGGCCGTCGCTTCGAAGTGCCGCAAAGCGTGCGGATGGTGCTGTAGCCCCCACGCGCCACCACCCGGGCCGGCCGCATCCGTGGCGGACATGCCGCAACCGGCCCGAGCCCGCTGAGTGGAACTGAGCACCGAACTGGCCGCGCTGTGCGGGCTGGCACTGCTGGCCGGCTTCGTCGACGCCGTGGTCGGTGGCGGCGGCCTGATCCAGATCCCGGCACTGTTCGTGCTGCTGCCGGAACTGGCGCCGGCGACGCTGCTCGGCACCAACAAGTTCGCGAGCATCTGGGGCACGGCATCGGCCACGGCACAGTACCTGCGGCGCGTCCCCCTGGAATGGCGCGCGACGCTGCCGACCGCCGCCACCGCCCTGGCCTTCGGTTTCATCGGCGCACGCACCGCGGCGGCGGTGCCGCCCGCGGTCTTCCGCCCGGTGATCCTGGCGCTGCTGGTCGGGGTGCTGGCCTACACGCTGTGGAAGAAGGATATCGGCCAGCTGCACGCGCCGCGGCTGAATCACGCCCAGCAGTTCTGGACCGGGCTGGGCGTCGGCGCGGCCATCGGCTTCTACGACGGTTTCTTCGGCCCCGGCACCGGCAGCTTCCTCGTTTTCGCGTTCGTCGGCCTGTTCGGCTTCAGCTTCCTGGCCGCGTCGGCGTCCGCCAAGGTCATCAACGTGATGACCAATCTCGCGGCGCTGGCTTATTTCGTCCACGCCGGATTCGTGCGTTACGACATCGCGCTGCCGATGGCGGCATTCAACGTCCTCGGCGCGCAGATCGGCTCCATCCTGGCGATCCGCAAGGGCAGCGGCTTCGTGCGACGCCTGTTCATCGGCGTCGTCCTGGTACTGATCCTGCGCTATGCCTGGGACCTGCTGGCGGGCTGAACCGGCGGGCGGCCTCAGGCGCGATCCGCGGCAAAGGCCATCGTCGCGTCGATCCGGTCCAGACCCAGGTGCAACGCCAACAGCCGGTCGAGCCCCAGCGCGACGCCCGCGCACGGTGGCAGCCCCGCGGCCAGCGCGGCGATCAGCTCGACGTCGTACGGCGGCACGATGCGTCCCTGCGCATGCCGCCAGGCGCAATCACCGCGAAAGCGCCGTTCCTGCTCGCCGGCATCGGTGAGCTCATGAAAGCCGTTGGCAAGTTCGACGCCCCGCCAGAACAGCTCGAAGCGTTCCGCCACCGGCGGGTTGCCGGCGCGCACGCGCGCCAGCGCGGCCTGCGAGGCCGGAAAGTCGTACACGAAGACCGGGGCGTCCGCGCCCAGCTTCGGGCCGACCACGATCGACATCCACAGGTCCAGCCAGAAATCCGGGTCGCCGGCCTCGTCCGCGGTCACGCCCTCGGGCTCGGCGACTCCCGCCTCGCCGAGACGCCGACGCAGAGCGGGCGCATCGGCCGACAGCGGATCGAAACCTGCATGGCGCTCGAACGCCGCGCGGTAACTCAGCCGTTCGCAGCGTAGCGTCCGGCCGAGACAGGCCGTCAGCAGGGCCTCGACCTCGTCCATCAGGCGATGGTGATCGAAGCCGGTGCGATACCACTCCAGCAGGCTGAACTCGGGGTTGTGATGGCGGCCCTGCTCGTCGCGCCGGAACACCCGCGCAATCTGATAGATCGACCCACTGCCCGCGGCCAGCAGCCGTTTCATCGCGAACTCGGGCGAAGTCTGCAACCAGCCGCCGTCGGCCGTGCGGAAACTGTCGATATGGCGATCCACCGTCGCATGCCGCGACAGCACCGGCGTCTCGACTTCGAGCACGTCGCGGGCCGCAAAAAAAGCGCGGACGGAGCCCAGCAGCTCCGCCCGCGCGCGTAGCGTCTCGATCGTCGCCGACGGGCGCCAGCGCGCGCCCGCGTCCTGAGCAACCGGCATCGCGGACGCCCGGGCCGGATCGACCTTGCGGCTTACTTGCCGCCGACGCGGCTCATGTACTCGCCGGTACGGGTGTCGACCTTGATCTTCTCGCCCTGCTGGATGAACAGCGGCACGCGCACGACCGCGCCGGTCTCCAGCTTGGCGGGCTTGGTGCCGCCGGTGGCGGTGTCGCCCTTCATGCCAGGATCGGTCTCGACGATTTCCAGCTCCACCGAGTTCGGCGCCGCCACGGTCAGCGGCACGCCGTTCCACAGGGTGACGCGGCAGGACTCCTCGCCCTTGAGCCACTGCGCGGCCTCGGACATCGCCTGCTCGCCGGCCTGGATCTGCTCGTAGGTCTTGGGATCCATGAAGGTCCAGAACTGGCCGTCGGAATACAGATACTGCATATCCGTATCTTCGACGTCGGCCGCCTCGACGCTGTCGCCGGACTTCAGGGTCTTCTCCAGAACGCGTCCGGTCCGCAGGTTGCGGATCTTGATCGTGTTGGTCGCCTGGCCCTTGCCCGGCTTGCGGTATTCGTTCTCGATCACCGAGTACGGATCCCCGTCGATGAGGAGCTTGGTACCGGCCTTCATTTCGTTGGTGCTGACGGACGCCATGGGATTTCCTGATGGTTTGCTTGTGCCCAGTTGCCGCAGGTCAGTCCGGCGGCGAAAATGCGGCGCGAATGATACCGCCCCAACCCCTACCCCGCCAGCCGAGCGCCCGCCAGGCGCCGCCGTGGCAGCACGCGCTGCGCGACGCTTTTTCGCGCCCCGCCGAGCTGCTGGACTATCTGGAACTCGACCCCGCGCTGCCGCAGCTGGCGGCGGCGCTGGCGCGTGACTTCCCGCTGCGGGTGCCGCGCGGGTTTGCCGCCCGGATGCGCAAGGGCGATCCGGACGACCCGCTGTTCCGGCAGATCTGGCCCCATGCCGACGAGGCGGCCACCGTCGACGGTTTCGGCCTGGACGCGGTCGGCGACCTGTCCAAGGTCCGCCCCGGCGGCATCATCCACAAGTACCACGGCCGGGTTCTGGTCATGGCGACCGGCGCCTGCGCGATCAACTGCCGCTACTGCTTCCGCCGTCACTTTCCGTACGGCGAGCACCTCGCCGCCCGCGACCACTGGCGCCGGACCCTGGACGAGATCGCGGCCGACCCCGACATCCGGGAGGTGATCCTCTCCGGCGGAGACCCGCTGTCGCTGTCGGACGAGCGCCTACGCGAGCTGGTCGACGGCCTCCAGGACATCGCTCACGTCCGCCGTCTGCGCCTGCATACGCGCCAGCCGATCGTGCTGCCGGAGCGCGTCGACGAACGCCTGCTGGCCTGGATCGACGGCGGCCGCCTGCAGTCCGTCGTCGTGGTCCATGCCAACCATCCCAACGAACTCGATACCCCGGTGCAGACCGCGCTGCTGGAGCTGCGCGCGCGCGGCGTGACCCTGCTCAATCAGTCCGTCCTGCTGCGCGGGATCAACGATGACACCGGAATTCTGGCGCGTCTGTCCGAACGACTGTCCGAATGCGGCGTCCTTCCGTACTATGTCCACCTTCTGGATCGGGTCCAGGGCACCGCCCACTTCGAGGTCGACGGTGCCCGGGCGGCCGAGCTGATGCGCCAACTCGTCGCGCGGCTGCCGGGCTATCTGGTCCCAAGACTCGTCAGGGAACAAGCGGGCGCACAATCGAAAACCTGGATCGCATGGTAGCCAGCGCAGAACAGATCAAAGGTCAGTCCAACGTCCATCCGGCTGCCACCAAGCTGGTCCTGGTCGTGGCCGCTTCGGAAAGCGTCGCGAAACGGATCGAAAGCTATTTGCGCAATGCCGGGCACCCGATCCGCTGCGCCTGGCTCACCGACCTCGAGGACACCGAGGAAGCCCTGCGTGGCGGCGGTGCCGATCTGCTGATCTGCGCGGAGAACTTCGCCCCCGCCCCGGTCCGCGACGTCATCGACCTGTGCAAGCGCCTGGCACCGGACATGCCGATGCTGGTGCTGAACCCGCAGTTCACCCCGGAGGAAACCGTCGCCGCCCTGGCTGCCGGCGCGCGCGATCACGTCTCCGACGAGGACCTGCGCCACCTGCGCCATCTCGAACTGGTGGTCCTGCGCGAATTCGCCAATCACCAGGCCCTGCGCGACCTGCGCGGCACCCGGCAGCGGCTCGAGGATTTCGAGTCCCGTCATCAGCAGCTTGTCGCCGGGACCAACGACGCGGTCGCGCACATCCAGGAAGGCATCATCGCCACCGTCAACCCCGCGTTCGCGCAACTGCTGGGGCACAAGAATCCGGACGACCTGATCGGGCTGCCGCTGATGGACCTGGTCGTCAGCGACCATCAGCCCAAGGTCAAGGACCACCTCAAACTGCTGCAGCGCGGCCGCAACGACGGCAAGTCGCTGGAATGCTGCCTGCAGCATCAGGACGGGCGCCGCGTTTCGATCAATGCCCGGCTGACGCTGGGCCAGATCGACGGCGAGCAGCTGGTCGAGATGCTGATCCGCTCGGAGGCCCCCGGCGGCGGCTCCGGCGGCAACGCCCCCTCGACCAACGGCCGCCTGGCCTTCTTCGAATCCCTCGCCGCCGCCATCGCCGGCGCCGGCCAGCAGAAAGGCCAACGCGCGGCGATGCTGTTCGTGATCGACGAATTCGACGGCGTCGAAGGCCGGATCGGCCTGCACGACGCCGAACAGGCGGTCGAGCAGTGCATCGAATGGCTGCAGCAGCGCCTGTCGCCCCACGATCACCTGTTCCGCTTCTCCACCGGCGAGATCGCGGCGATCGTGACGCGCCCCAACGCGCTGGACATCCAGCAGTTCGGCGAACTCATCGTCACCGAAGTCGCCAAGCAGGTCTTCAACACCTCCGGCCACGAGGCGCACCTGTCGATGACCGTCGCCGCCTACCCCTTCACCGGCAGCGAGGACGCCGCGGCGCTGGCCGCCGAGCTGGTGCGCGACGCACGCCGCCTGTCGGAGAAGAGCGGCGGCAACCAGTTCGCGAACCTCGGACCGACCGCCGAAAGCTCGATCCAGGAACGCGAGGACGCGCGCAAGGCGTCGATGGTCAAGAAGGCGCTAGAGGACGGGCGCCTGAAACTCGCCTACCAGTCGATCGCCAGCCTCGAAGGCGACACCCGACAGCACTTCGACGTGCTGGTGCGCGTGATCGACGAGAACGGCAAGGAAATGCACGCCTCCGAGTTCATCGGCGCCGCCGAGAAGTTCGGCCTGATGCGCGCGATCGATCGCTGGGTCACGTCGCGTGCGTTCAAGGTGCAGGCCAAGCGCGACAGCGCCGACGAGCCGTCAAGCCTGTTCCTGAAGATTTCGCAGGACACGCTGAAGGACGCCGACGCCTTCGTCGCGTGGATCACCGAACAGATCAAGGAGCGCGCGATCAAGCCCGGCGAGATCGTGTTCGAGTTCCGCGAGGAAGTCGTCCAGAGTCACGTCCGCAAGGCCAAGATGCTGACCAAGGCGCTCAGCGATCTTGGCGCGCAGATCGCGATCGAACACTTCGGGCTGGGTTCGAACTCGGCGCAGATGATCGACCACATCCCGATGCAGTTCCTCAAGTTCCATCCGAAGTTCACGTCCCAGTTCAACGACAAGGACATTCACAGCAAGATGAACGATCTGATGGACAAGGCCAAGCACAAGAACATCAAGATCATCGTCTCCCACGTCGAGGACGCCAACGTCATGGCGCGTCTGTGGCAGATGGGCGTCAATTTCATCCAGGGCTATCACGTCCAGGAGCCCGAAGTGGTTCTGCTCTCCGCCGACGTCCGCTGACGGACCGGTTCGACGGACATGAAAAAGGCGGCCATCCGGCCGCCTTTTTTGCTGCGCGGGATCCGCTCAGCCCTTGGCCTGCTCCAGCGCGGCGATGCGCACTTCCAGCGGCGGGTGGCTCGCGAACATCTGGGCAAACTTGCCGCCGGTGATGCCGAAGGCCGTCATCTGTTCGGGCAACGTCGACTGCCCGTGCGCGGCCTGCAGCCGCTGCAGCGCCGCGATCATCTTGCGGCGACCCGCCAGATGGGCACCGCCGGCATCGGCGCGGAACTCGCGCTGGCGCGAGAACCAGGCCACCACCATCGACGCGATGATGCCGAACACGATCTGCAGCACGATCACCGTGATGTAGTAGCCCGGGCCGATGCCACGTTCGGTGCGGAACACCGCACGGTCGATCACATAGCCGACCACCCGCGACAGGAACATCACGAAGGTGTTGAGCACGCCCTGGACCAGCGCCAGGGTCACCATGTCGCCGTTGGCGACGTGGCTGATCTCGTGACCGAGCACCGCCTCGACCTCGTCCTGGCTCATCGAGCGCATCAGCCCGGTCGACACCGCGACCAGCGCGTCGTTCTTGTTCATGCCGGTGGCGAAGGCGTTGGGCTCCGGCGCCTCGTAGACCGCGACTTCGGGCATGCCGATACCGGCGGCACGCGCCTGGCGCTCGACGGTCTGCAGCAGCCACATCTCCGCCGAGTTCCGGGGCTGCGTGATCACCTGCGCCCCGGTCGCGCGCTTGGCCATCCATTTCGACATCGCCAGCGAAATGAACGAACCACCCATGCCGAAGATCGCGCTGAAGATCAGCAGGGCCTCCAGATTGAGCCCCTGTGCGGTCAGATAGCGGTCGGCACCGAAGATGCTGGCGACGACCGACAACACCGCGATCACGGCCAGGTTGGTCACCAGGAATAGAGCAATTCGTTTCATCTGCGTTATGTCACTCTTGAAGACGGGGGGATGAGCGCCTCTGGCGTCTACCTTGGGGCTTTGACCGGAATTTCAAGCCCGGGTTTCGTCCGAGAGCAGACCTCAACCGCCCGCCTTCGGCAACTCGATCTCCATCGCGTCGACCCGCTGGAACCCGCGCGGCAGGTGATGGCCGCGGCTCGCGCGCGAGCCGACGTAGTGCTCCAGATCCGACGGCTTGAGCGTGAACGCGCGCTTGCCGCAGGTCAGGGTCAGGCTTGCGCCCGGCGGCACCACCGCCGAGGCCAGGATCCGGTCCTCGCCCTTGAGCGCGACCATCTTGTTGCCCTTGCCCTTGGCCAGTTCCGGCAGCTCCGCCAGCGAGAACACCAGCAGGCGCCCCTCGGCGGTCGCTAGCGCGAAGCGCTCCTGGGCGGGTTCCCGCGTCCGCGCCGGCGGCAGCACCGCCCCCGGCTCGGTCACGGTGACCACGGCCTTGCCCGCCTTCTGGCGCGACTCCAGATCGGACAGCCTGGCGACGAATCCGTAACCACCGTCCGACCCGAGCACGTACTGTTCGGCGCCCTCGCCCATCATCATCGCGACGATGCGCGCACCGGGCTGCAGGTCCAGGCGGGTCGTGACCGGCTCGCCCTGCGATCGCGCCGACGGCAGGTCGCGCGGATTGAGCGTGTAGCAGCGCCCGCGGCTGTCCATCAGCACCAGCAACTGGTTGGTCTTGCCCGGCACGTGGGTCAGATACTCGTCGCCGGCCTTGTAGCTCAGCGCGGTCGGATCGAGATCGTGGCCCTTGCCGGCGCGGATCCAGCCCGCCTTGGACAGCACCACCGTCACCGGCTCGGCCGGCAGGATCTCGGTGGCCTCCAGCGCCTGCGCGGCGGGACGCGCATTGATCGGGCAGCGGCGGTCGTCACCGTATTTCTTGGCATCCTCGCGCAGCTCGTCGGCGATCAGCTTCTTGAGCTGCTCGTCGTCGCCGAGCAGGGCCTCGAGCCGCTGGCGCTCGGCCTCGAGTTCCTCCTGCTCGCCCTTGATCTTCATCTCCTCGAGCTTCTGCAGGTGGCGCAGCTTGAGGTCGAGGATCCATTCGGCCTGGACGTCGGTGAGCCCGAAGGTGCTCATCAGCTTGGCCTTGGGATCATCCTCGAAGCGGATGATGCGAATCACCTCGTCGATGTTGAGGTAGGCGATCAACAGGCCTTCGAGGATGTGCAGGCGGTCGTTGACCTTGGCTAGGCGATGGTTCAGACGCCGCGTCACCGTCGTGAAGCGGTAGTCCAGCCACTCGGTCAGACACTCCTTGAGGTTCTTGACCCTGGGCCGGCCGTCGAGGCCGATCATGTTGAGGTTGACGCGATAGGTCCGCTCGAGATCGGTCGTCGCGAACAGGTGCAGCATCAGCTGCTCGCTGTCGACCCGGTTGGAGCGCGGGACCACGACCAGACGCGTCGGATTCTCGTGGTCGGACTCGTCGCGCAGGTCCTCGACCAGCGGCAGCTTCTTGGCGCGCATCTGGTCGGCGATCTGCTCGAGCACCTTCGCCGGCGAAACCTGGAACGGCAGGTGGGTGACGATGATGTTGCCGTCGTCGTCGCGTTCCCAGCGGGCGCGGGCGCGGACCTGACCGTTGCCGGTCTGGTAGATCTTCAGCAGGTCGTGCGGCTCCGAAACGATCTCGCAGGACGTCGGGAAGTCCGGCCCGGGCACGAACTCGCACAGCTTCTCGATGTGCGCGTTCGGATGCTTGAGCAGATGGATGCACGCGGCGACCAGCTCGCGGATGTTGTGCGGAGGGATGTCGGTCGCCATGCCGACCGCGATTCCCGTGGTGCCGTTGATCAGGATGTTCGGCAAGCGCGCCGGCAACAGCTTGGGCTCGTCCAGCGAGCCGTCGAAGTTCGGCGACCAGTCGACGGTGCCCTGCCCCAGCTCGGCGAGCAGCGTCGCCGCATACGCGGTCAGCTTCGACTCGGTGTAGCGCATCGCGGCGAAGGACTTCGGGTCGTCCGCCGAACCCCAGTTGCCCTGCCCGTCGATCAGCGGATAGCGGTAGTTGAACGGCTGCGCCATCGTCACCATCGCCTCGTAGCACGCCGAGTCGCCGTGCGGATGGAACTTGCCGATGACGTCGCCGACGGTGCGCGCCGACTTCTTGTGCTTGCTGGTGGCGGACAGGCCGAGCTCGGACATCGCGTAGACGATGCGCCGCTGCACGGGCTTGAGGCCGTCGCCGACATGCGGCAACGCGCGATCCAGGACCACGTACATCGAGTAGTCCAGATAGGCTTTTTCGGCGAATACCCGCAGGGGCAGACGCTCGGTTTCGATCAGTTGTGTGCTCATCGTCGGTTCGGTTCGGGATCGCGGATCAGACGTCCGCGCGGTTGCCTTCGCGTTCCAGCCATTCCTTGCGATCGGCCGCGCGCTTCTTTGCCAGCAGCCGGTCCATCAGCTCGTCGGACGGATTCGGCAGCCCGTCCTCGACGCTGTCGTCGTCGAGCGTCAGCTGCACCAGGCGCCGCGTATCCGGCGTCATCGTCGTCTCGCGCAACTGCAGGGGGTTCATCTCGCCGAGACCCTTGAAGCGGGTCACGTTGACCTTGGCGCGGTTGTTCTCGGCGGCGAGACGGTCCAGCACGCCGTCGCGCTCGGCCTCGTCCAGTGCATAGAACACCTGCTTGCCGGCGTCGATCCGGAACAGCGGCGGCATCGCGATGTAGATGTGCCCGGCCTGCACCAGCGGCCGGAAATGACGCAGGAACAGCGCGCACAGCAGGGTCGCGATATGCAGGCCGTCGGAGTCGGCGTCGGCGAGCACGCAGACCTTGCCGTAGCGCAGCCCGGAAATATCCGAGCTGCCGGGGTCGACCCCGATCGCGACCGCGATGTCATGGATTTCCTGCGAGCGCAGCGCCTCGCCGGATTCGACCTCCCAGGTGTTGAGGATCTTGCCGCGCAGCGGCATCACCGCCTGGAACTCGCGATCGCGCGCCTGCTTGGCGCTGCCGCCGGCCGAATCGCCCTCGACCAGGAACAGTTCGGTGCGGGCCGGATCGCTGGACACGCAGTCGGCCAGCTTGCCCGGCAGCGCCGGACCGCTGGTGACCTTCTTGCGCACCACCGCCTTGGCCTGTTTCAGGCGCGCGCTGGCACTGGAAATCACCAGCTGCGCGATCTGCTCGCCCTGGTCCGGATGCTGGTTCAGCCACAGGCTGAAGGCATCGTGAACGACGCCGGAGACGAAGGCCGCGGTTTCGCGGGAGGACAGCCGCTCCTTGGTCTGCCCGGCGAACTGCGGGTCGTGCATCTTCGCCGACAGGACATAGGCACAGCCGGACCAGACATCCTCTGGCGCCAGCTTGATGCCGCGCGGCAGCAGGCTGCGGAACTCGCAGAACTCACGGATCGCCTCGGTCAGACCGGTGCGCAGCCCGTTGACGTGGGTGCCGCCCTGCGGCGTCGGGATCAGGTTGACGTAGGACTCGGCGACCGGCTCCGGCCGCGCGCCTTCCTCCGGGTTGAGCCAGAACAGCGCCCACTCCACCTCCTCGCGCTTGCCCTGGAACTTGCCGACGAAGGGCTCGGCCGGCAGCGTCTCGACGCCGTCGACGGCGTCGCGCAGGTAATCCGGCAGGCCGTTCTCGTACTGCCAGAGGCACTGCTCGCCGTTGATGCGATCGTCCAGCGACACCTTCAGATTCGGGCACAACACCGCCTTGGCGCGCAGGATCTGCTTGAGACGCGGCAGCGAGAACTTGGCGGAGTCGAAATACTGCGGATCCGGCCAGAACCGCACCGCGGTGCCGCGCCGGTTCTTCGGCGCCGTGCCGATCACTTCCAGCGGCACGCTGCGATGGCCGTCGCGGAACTCGATGCGGTACTCCTGCCCGCCCCGGAACACGCGCACCTCGAGCACCTTCGACAGGGCGTTGACCACGGACACGCCGACGCCGTGCAGACCGCCGGAATACTGGTACATCTTGTTCGAGAACTTGGCACCGGCGTGCAGCTTGGTCAGGATCAGCTCGACACCGCTGACCTTGTGCTCCGGATGGATGTCCACCGGCATGCCGCGACCGTCGTCGACGACCTCGAGCGAACCGTCCTCGAAGACGGTCACGGCGACGCTGCGGCAGTGACCGGCCAGCGCCTCGTCGACCGCGTTGTCGATGACCTCCTGGGCCAGATGGTTCGGGCGGGCGGTGTCGGTGTACATGCCCGGCCGCTTGCGCACCGGATCCAGACCCTGGAGGACTTCGATCGCCTCGGCGCTGTAGGTATTTGAAGTTGCCATGTTTGCGGTGTTGGAAAAGCGCGGCGGACACTAGCCGATGCGCCCGGCGGCGGCAACCGGGCTAAACTTGCGCCCGGTTGCGGTCAGACTTGCGAATGCCGCTGCAAGATACTGCATCCGTTTACAAAACCTCATATCAGGAGCACAGCGATGGCGAGCAGGAAAGAGCCGTCGGCGCCGGAAACCGATCCGGTGGGCCGTTTCGAAGACGCCATGACGGAACTCGAAGCCATCGTCGAGGCACTCGAGCGTGGCGACCTGCGCCTGGAGGAATCGCTGCAGCGCTTCGAGCGCGGCGTTGCGCTGGCCCGCCAGTGCCGTGGCTCGCTGGACGCCGCCGAGCTGAAGGTCCGCAACCTGCTGCAGGCCGATCCCGAAGCCGGAGACGACAAGTCGTGACAGCCCCGTTCATGACCCGCGCCGACGCCTACCGGGACCGCCTGCAGACGGTCCTGAACCGGGTGCTGCCCCCCGCCGACCATTACCCGGCCCGGCTGCACGAGGCGATGCGCTACGCCACCGACGGCGGCAAGCGCCTGCGCGCGCTGCTGGTCTACGCGGCCGGCGAGGTGCTCGGCCTGCCCGCCGGACGCCTGGACGCGCCGGCCGCGGCGGTCGAGCTGATCCACGCCTACTCCCTGGTCCACGACGACCTCCCGGCAATGGACGACGACGACCTGCGCCGCGGGCGCCCGAGCACGCACCGGGCCTACGACGAAGCCACCGCCATCCTGGTCGGGGACGCCCTGCAGGCGCTGGCGTTCCAGATTCTCGCGGACGGCGATACGGAAACCCCCGCGGCGCCCGGGCGGCTGCGGATGATCCGGATTCTCGGCGAGGCCTCCGGCTCGCTGGGCATGGTCGGCGGCCAGGCCGTCGATCTGGAGTCCGAGGGCCGGAGCCTGAGCCTGGCCGAACTCGAAGCCCTGCACATCCACAAGACCGGCGCCCTGATCCGCGCCTGCCTGCGCATGGCCTGCGCGGCCGCCCCGGACGCCGACGCCGGCGCCTGCGAGGCGCTGGACCGTTACGGCAAGTGCATCGGCCTGGCGTTCCAGATCCAGGACGATGTGCTCGACATCGAAAGCAGCGCCGCGACCCTCGGCAAGTCGCCCGGCAAGGACGAGGCCAACGGCAAATCCACATACCCGTCGGTGATGGGACTGCCGGCGGCGCGCGAACGGGCCGCCGAGCTGTTCACGCAGGGCCGCGAGGCACTGGCGCCGTTCGGCGCCCTGGCCGACCCGCTGCACCACCTGGCGGACGCCATCCGGCTGCGCAGCCATTGAGTCCGTGGCTGGCGCGATGCGGCACGATGCGGCGCGCGCCCCGATCTCGCCCATCCGGATGAGATCAAGTTGCGTGAACCCGCAATTGACGGATAATCGCGGGTCCGCACAATACCTTTACTCACTCTTTCGGTGCACGATGCACTGGAATCGCACATGACCGATATTCCTGGTTACGCCCTGCTGGGGCGCGTACAGACCCCAGCCGACCTGCGCGAACTCAGCCAACAACAGCTTGCGCCCCTGGCGACCGAGGTCCGTCGGTACCTGATCGAAACCCTGGGCCGCATCGGTGGCCACTTTGCCGCCAACCTGGGCACGGTCGAGCTGTCGATCGCCCTGCATCGCTGCCTCGACACGCCGCATGACCGGCTGATCTGGGATGTCGGCCACCAGGCCTATCCGCACAAGATGCTGACCGGTCGCCGCGCCCAGCTCGAGACGATCCGCCGCCTCGGCGGTCTGGCCCCGTTCTGCCATCGCGCCGAGTCCGAATTCGACACCTTCGGCGTCGGCCACTCGTCGACGTCGATCTCGGCGGCCTGCGGCATGGCCGCCGGCGCCCGCCTCAACGGCGAGCGGCGCCGCGTCGTCGCCGTGATCGGCGATGGCGGCATGACCGCCGGCATGGCCTACGAGGCGCTCAACCATGCCGGTCACCTCAAGCCCGACATGCTGGTGATCTACAACGACAACGACATGTCGATCTCCGAGAACGTCGGGGCGTTGCGCAACCACTCCGCGCGCCTGCTGCGCAGGCTGGGGCTGCCGTCGCAGCGCGTCCTCTCCGGCGAGGACGGCGACGAGCTGCACAACGAGGCACACCTCGACAATCCGGGCGCGCTGTTCGAAACCCTGGGCTTCGGTTATCACGGGCCGATCGACGGCCACGATCTGGAGGCCCTGACCCGCGAGCTGGACCGGCTCAAGGACGCCCGTGGCCCCCAGTTGCTGCACGTGATCACGGTCAAGGGCAAGGGCTTCGAGCCCGCCGAGGCCGACCCCATCAAGTATCACGGCGTCACCCAGTTCGACCCGGTGACCGGCGCCTTCCCCAAGGGCAAGAGCGGCAAGCCCAGCTACACCCAGATCTTCAGCGACTGGATCTGCGAAGCCGCCGAGGCCGATCCGAAGGTCGTCGCGATCACGCCGGCGATGCGCGAAGGCTCCGGGCTGGTCGAGTTCGCCCAGCGCTTTGCGGAACGCTACTTCGACGTCGGCATCGCCGAACAGCACGCGGTCACCCTGGCCGCCGGGCTCGCCTGCGAGGGCCTCAAGCCGGTGTGCGCGATCTACTCGACCTTCCTGCAGCGCGGCTACGACCAGCTGATCCACGACGTCGCGATCCAGAACCTGCCGGTGCTGTTCGCGATCGACCGCGGCGGCCTGGTCGGCGCCGACGGCGCCACCCATCACGGCGCCTTCGACCTGTCCTACCTGCGCTGCATTCCCAACATGGTGGTGATGGCGCCGTCGGACGAGAACGAATGCCGGCGCATGCTCGCCACCGGCCTGACGCTGCAGCAGCCGAGCGCCGTGCGCTATCCGCGCGGCGGCGGGCGCGGCGTCGCCTGCGACGCCGAGGCCAAGCCACTCGCGGTCGGTCGCGGCCGGATCCTGCGCGAAGCCCGTGGCCGCCGCCGGCCGCGCGTCGCCATTCTCGCGTTCGGCGCGATGGTGCAGGCGGCGCTGGAAGCCGCCGAGATTCTCGACGCGGCGGTTGCCGACATGCGCTTCGTCAAGCCGCTGGACACCGACCTGATCCTGGAGCTGGCCAACGAGAACGACCTGCTGGTCACGATCGAGGACAACGCCCGCCTCGGCGGCGCCGGCTCCGCCGTCAACGAGGTGCTGCTGGCCCAGCATCACACCGTGCCGGTCCTCAATCTCGGCCTGCCCGACGACTTCATCGAGCACGGCAGCCGCGAGGAACTGCTGGAACAATGCGGCCTCGACACCAGCGGCATCCTCCGCGCGATCCAGAAACGCCTGCGCTCGCGCGATCTCGACGACCGCAGCTCCGCCAGCAAGTAGTGGAGCACTGCGCCCGGGCGCAACGGCCCGGGCCTGCGCTCAGCCGGAGATCGCGAGACGCTCGCTGCGGTAGAGCCGGATCGCCAGCAGCGCGAACAGCGCCGCCGTCAGCACGGTGCTGAGGCTGCAGCCCAGCAGCGCGCCCGCCGCGATCGCGTGTCCGCGGACCAGATCGGTGATCAGCGCGCTTTGTCCGAACAGCGGCAGCCAATACATCCACAGCTCCGGCTTCATCGGGTGCACGACCAGGATCAGGCTCGGCACCGCCGGCAGGATGATCAGGAACTGCAGATAGGTCTGCGCCTCCCGGAACGACTTGGCCATCGCCGCCACCACGGTCTGGGTCGCGGCCGCCAGCAGCGCGATCGGCAGCACCACGACGCCGATCAGCAACGCGCTCGACAGCGGCAGTTGCAGGGCCGAGCCGACCCGCTCCGCCGGAATCATGCCGAAGCTGACGACGAAGGCGGCCACGCAGATCAGCAGCGATGCGGCGGCGTAGGTCGCGGTCGCGAGCAGCTTGCCGCTCATGATCTGCCAGCGCGCCACCGGCGTGATCAGCAGCGGCTCCAGGGACTGGCGCTCGCGCTCGCCGGACGTGGTGTCGATCGCCAGATACATGCCGCCGACGAACGCCGAAAGGATCAGCAGGTACGGCATCATCGACATCAGCATGCCGGTGCGGCTCTGCTCGGTGGAAACATCGCGATCGACCACCGCCACCGGCATCGACAGGTCGGGCGTGATGCCGCGGGCCTGCAGCCTCAGCGCGGCCACGGTCTGACTGAACTGCATCAGCAGCGCACGGGTGCGCTCGACGACGGTTCGCGTCTGCGCGCGGCTGGCATCGAACACCAGCTCGACCGCGGCCGGACGCCCGTCGCGCCAGCGCTGCGGGTAGTCCTCCGGGATCTTCAACACGATGTCGTGCCGCTGCTCGCGCACAGCCGCCTCGGCATCGCCCGGCGGGTCCTGCACGCGGACACCCTGCTGCCGCAGATAGCGCACCAGATTCGGTGCATGCTCGGCGCCCAGCACCGGCAGCTCGATCGGCTCGGCGGCGCGCTCGCGCTGCTGGCCGATCATGAAGCTGAGCATCAGCGCGAACAGAATCGGGCCGATCAGCGGCCCGTACAGCAACGCCGACGCCAGCGTCCGCCGGTCCCGCGCGTTCTCGCGCACTTCCTTCAGGTAAACCGTGATCCAGGGCTTCATGCGAGCAGCCCCTCACCCGAACCGATGACGTGCACGAAGGCATCCTCCAGTGTCTCCGCGCCGGTCTGGCGCAACAGCTCCGCGGCGGTGCCGCTGGCCACCACGCGTCCGTGCGCGATCACGACGATGCGATCACACAGTGCGGCGACCTCCTGCATGATGTGGCTCGACAGCACCACGCAGCGGCCCTCGTCGCGCAGCTCGGCCAGATAGCGGCGCAGACTGCGGGTCGCCATGACGTCGAGCCCGTTGGTCGGCTCGTCGAGCAGGATCGTACGCGGGTCGTGCACCAGCGCGCGGGCGATCGCGGTCTTGACCCGCTGTCCCTGCGAGAAGCCCTCGGCGCGGCGCGACGCGATGTCACGCATGTCGAGACGCTCGATCAGCGCGTCGACCCGGCGCCGCAGCGTGGACTCGTCCATGCCGTGCATGCGCCCGAAGTACTCGATGTTCTCGCGCGCGGTGAAACGCTTGTACAGCCCGCGCGCATCGGGCAGCACACCGAGCCGGCGGCGCACGGCCAGCGGCTCGGCCACCGCATCGACGCCATCGACGAGGATCCGGCCGCGGTCGGGCCGCAGCAGCGTGTAGAGCATGCGCAGCGTCGTGGTCTTGCCGGCGCCGTTGGGACCGAGCAGGCCGGTGATCTGTCCGTCCGCGGCGCTGAACGACACGCCGTCGACAGCCTTTACGGCACCGAAACTGCGATGCAGATCCTGCGCGACGATCATGGTGCGAATCCGTTGTAGTCGAGGAAGAACGGCATCGCCCCGAGCGCGTCGACGCACCCGGCGTCGAGACCGGCAGGATCGAGCCCCTCATAGAACTGGCCGATCAGCTCGGGAAAACAGCCCCGCCCCATCACCGAATGCCCCTGCCCCGGCGCCACCAGATGCCGGCTGCGGCTCAGCGTCCGCGCGATCTGCGTGCCGTAGCGGGGTGGCGTCACCGGATCGAATTCGCCGGACAGGATCAGCACCGGCGCATCGGACTCGACCGGTTGCTTGAAGTCCGGCGGCATCGCGCCGCGCGGCCAGATCTCGCATTGTGCCCGCACCGCCTCGGCCAGCGCCGGTCCGAGCACGGTATCGGCGTCGTCGGCCCGGGGCCGCAGGAACGGCGCGTCCTCGGCGCACAGCACCGACAGCTCCATGCCGTGCGCGAGCTGGTCGCCGACATCCCGCACCAGCGCGTGGAACTGCGCCAGCAGCGGCGCGGCGTTGCCGGCGGCGGTCTGCGCCAGCAGCAGTGGCAGCAGCGTCATCGACTCCGGCTGATACGCATAGAAGCGGACGATCGTCGCCAGCACGTCGCGGCTCAGCAGCCCCTCCTGCTCGCTGAAATCGCGGGCGTCGCGATAGCGCACCGCAACCGCTTCGCCTTGCAGGCGCGCCCGCAGCCGTGCCAGCAGCTGCAGCGGATCGCCGTAACGCTCCGCGCAGGCCGCATCCGTGGCGCAGCGCGCGAAGATCGCCGCCAGCGCCGCGTCGAGGTTGACCGCATGATCCTGCACCAGCGGCAGCTCCGGCGGCACCGGCGAATCCAGCACCACGCTGCGCACCACCTGCGGGTGGCGCCGCAGGTATTCGAGCGCCACCCGCGTACCGTAGGAACCGCCGATCAGGTTGACGCGGTCGATGCCGAGCGCGGCGCGCACCGTTTCCAGATCACGGATGTAATCGGAGGTCGTGTAGTAACGCGGATCGGCGCGGTCGCCGATCGCCTCGAGGCAGTCGCGCGCGGCCTGGCGCCAGTCCTCGGCATCGCTCTGCCCCGATTCGGCGTCCTCCGGCCACGGGCAGGCCAGCCGGTTCGACCCGCCGGTGCCGCGCTGGTCGACGAGCAGGATGTCGCGATCGCGATTGCCGGGGTGCAGCGCCGCCCGCGAACCGACGTAGGCGTCGATCGCCGCCTGCCCCGGGCCGCCGGCGAGCAGGACGATCGGATCGGCGGCCGGCTCCGGCAGCCGCGCCGGAATGCGGGCCAGCCGCAGCGAGATCCTGCGTCCCTGCGGATCGTCGGCATTCTCCGGCACCGAGTAGCTCGCGCACTCGGCCTCGACCCGCACGACCCGGTTGCGATCGAACAGATCGCAGGGCTCGAAGACCGGCGCCGGCAACGCGGCGCCCGGCGGCGTCGGAGTCACGGCCAGCCCCGGCTGCGCCGTCATCCCCAGCAGCAGCGCGCCGAACGCCGCGAGCGGCCTGGCCGCCGATCCCATCTCAACGCCTCCCGTGATCGTCTTCGAGCCGCTCGATGCGTTGCACCAGCGTCTCGACGGCCTCGCGCGTGATCCCGTCGCGGCGTGCCGCGTCCAGATGCCGGCGGATCGCGTGCTCGACGAGCGGCCACAGGCGCTCGAACAACAGGCGGGTAAAGTTCGCCGACAACAGCGCGACGACGATCAGCACCGCGAATACCGTCTGACTCATTTGTGTCTCCCGGAACTCGGTACGAAGAGGGCTTCAGGCCGAGCGCGGATCGAACAGATCCTCGATCCGGCATTCGAACAAGGCGCCCAACTGGAATGCCAGCGGCAGGCTCGGGTCGTACTTGCCGTTCTCGATGGCATTGACCGTCTGCCGCGATACGCCAAGCAGGCGGGCAAGATCCTGCTGGGTCCAGCCGCGCTGCTGGCGGCGCTCGCGCACGCAGTTCTTCATGCGTAGCGGCGACGCGCGTTGAGATAGCCCAGCAGGAACCCGCCGCCGAGCGCGGCCATCACCCATAGCGGCGAAATACGCGGAGCGCCTGCCATCTCCTCGAACAGCCAGCCGGATGCCGTCACCAGCATCGCCAGCAGCGAGGACGCAAAGGTCGCTTCGAGGTAGATCATGCGCTGCATCTCGTCGAATCGACGCACCATCCGCAGCTCGATCCAGATGGCCGCCAGCAACACCAGCAGGACCGGCAGCACCAGGGCGACACGCCAGGGACTGTCATCCGGCAAGCCCTTGAGAATCCTTGCCGCCCCCAGCATCAGGGCGACGTAGGCGACGAACCAGACGGCGAATTCACGCCAGTAGCGACGGTCGTACATGTCGTGCCTGTAAAGTAAGCTTGACACGATACTGCCGACAACCGATCCCGGATGTCAAGCTCGCTTTACACGCCGCGCATCTACTTCCAGGCCAGCTGGCCGCGCAACTGCACCACCTCGCCCACGATCAGCAGGCTGGCACCGGCAAAAGCGGCCGCCTCGACCCGCTGCGGCAGATCGGCGAGCGTGCCGGTAACCACGCGCTGGTCCGGCGAGGTGCCCTCCTCGATCATCGCCGCCGGCCACTCCGGACTCAGGCCGTGCTCGATCAGCGCCGCGCACAACTGCGGCAGGCTGTGCAGTCCCATGTACACCACGACGGTCTGGCCGGGGCGCGCGAGCTGATCCCAGTGCAGCTTGAGTTCGCCGTCCTTGCGCGCGTGACCGGTGACGAAGATCACCGACTGCGCGTAGTCGCGATGGGTCAAGGGGATGCCGGCATAGCTCGAACAGCCGCTGGCGGCGGTGATCCCGGGCACGACCTGGAACGGAATGCCCTCCGCCATCAACGACTGGATCTCCTCGCCGCCGCGCCCGAAGATGAACGGATCCCCACCCTTGAGGCGCAGCACCTTGAGCCCCGACCTGGCCAGCCGCACCAGCTCGGCGTTGATCTCATCCTGAGGCACCGCGTGCCGGCTCCGCGCCTTGCCGACGAAGATCCGCCGCGCATCGCGCCGGACCAGCTCCATGACGCGCGGCGAGATCAGTCGATCGTGCAGCACCACGTCGCACTGCTGCATCAGCCGCAGCGCCTTGAACGTCAGCAGATCCGGATCGCCCGGCCCGGCGCCGACCAGATAGACCTCGCCGGCCACCGACTGGCCGTCGATCAGCGCCTCCATCATCCGGTCCGCACCGGCCTCGTCGCCCTCGAGCACGCGCTGTGCCGTCGGGCCGTCGAGCATCCGCTCCCACAGACCGCGCCGCGCCGGCGTCTCGACCTGATCCAGGACGGGCTGACGCCAGCGATGCATGAAGCCGGCGAGACGGCCGTAGGCGGCCGGCACCAGGGCTTCGAGACGCTCGCGCAGGCGTCGTGCCAGCACCGGCGCGGCGCCGCCGGTCGAGATCGCGATCAGCAGCGGCGAGCGGTCGACGATCGACGGCGTGATGAAAGTGCTCGCCGCAACGTCGTCGACGACGTTGACCGGCACACCGGCGGCATCGGCCGCGGCCGCAACACCAAGGTTCAGTTCGCGGTCGTCGGTCGCCGCCACCACCAGCCGGCACCCGCTGACCTGCGTCGCGCTGAACCGCGTCGCCAGGTGCGTCGCGCGGCCGCCGGCGCAGGCCTCGGCCACCTCGTCGTTGAGGGTTGCGGCGACGATATCGATCCGCGCCGCAGTCCGGCCGAGCAGACGCAGCTTGCGCGCTGCGATCTCGCCGCCACCGACCAGCAGCACGCGGCAACCGTCGAGGCGCAGAAACGCGGGGAAATAGGGCCAGTTCGAATCGTGCATCGTCTGCTCAGCATAGTGGATCGCCCGGCGGCGTCGAACACGGGCGCGCGAACGCAGGCCGCGTCCGCAGCTCCGAGGATGCAGATTCCGGGCCAACGGGAATAAAAGACTTTACTGTTATTCAACGCGCGAATAACGTATCACGCCATGAAGATCCGCCAGCTGCGCTACATCTACGAAGTCGCCCGCCGCGGCCTCAATGTCACCGCCGCAGCCGAAGCCCTGTTCACCTCGCAACCCGGCGTCAGCAAGCAGATCCGCCTGCTCGAGGAGGAACTGGGGGTCGACATCTTCGTGCGCAACGGCAAGCACCTGACGGAAATCACCCCCGCCGGCCAGCGCATCCTCGAATACACGCGGCGCCTGCTCGACGAGGAGGACAACATCCGCCGTGTCGCCGAGGAGTTCCACGCAACCGACTCCGGCGATCTGGCCATCGCCACGACCCACACCCAGGCCCGCTACGCGTTGCCGACCGTGATCCAGGCGTTCCGCCGCCGCTATCCGCAGGTCACGCTGCACCTGCACCAGGGCTCGCCGCCACAGATCGCCAAGATGGCGGCCGAAGGCCAGGCCGACTTCGCGATCGCGACCGAGGCGATGCATCACTTCGACACCCTGGTGATGCTGCCCTGCTATCGCTGGAACCGCTGCGTGCTGGTCAAGCCGAACCACCCGCTGGCCCGGATCGAGTCCCTGAGCCTGGCCGACATCGCCGCGTATCCGATCGTGACCTACACCTTCGGCTTCACCGGGCGATCCAAGCTCGACCAGGCCTTCGCCGCCCACGGTCTGCGCCCGGACGTGGTGCTGACCGCAGTCGACGCCGACGTGATCAAGACCTACGTCCGCCTCGGGCTCGGGATCGGCATCGTCGCCGACATGGCCTACGATCCGCAGACCGACCGCGACCTCGTGCGCCTGCCGGTCGACCATCTGTTCGAACCCAGCACCACCCATATCGGCTTTCGCCGCGGTCTGTTCCTGCGCGGCTACATGTACGACTTCCTCGAACAGTTCGCCGCCCATCTCACGCATGAGCTGGTCGACGAGATCGCCGCGATCGCCGACCCGGAGGAACGCCGCAGGCGCGTCGCCCAGCGTCTTCCGCAGCTGCCGGCCACCCGCGACTAGCCCGCCCTGCGCCGCGGCCGCGCGGCATCACCCGCAGGGCTAATAACCGTTCGTTCTGAGGATAGGTCGCCGCACCGCTGTGGCGACGCGGATCGCGCTGCTAACCTGCGCGCCCCTCAGGACGTTTCGCCATGTACCAGTACGACCAATACGACCAGCGCCTCGTCGACCAGCGCGTCGCCCAGTTCCGCGATCAGACGCGCCGCTTTCTCGACGGCCAGCTGCCCGAGGAGGAGTACCGGGCCCTGCGCCTGCGCAACGGGCTGTACATCCAGCGCTTCGCACCGATGCTGCGCATCGCGATCCCGTACGGCCTGCTGGCGAGCCGCCAGCTGCGCATGCTCGCCCATATCGCGCGCACCTATGACAAGGGCTATGGCCACTTCACCACGCGCCAGAACATGCAGTTCAACTGGCCGCGCCTGGAGGACGTGCCGGACATCCTCGCCGACCTCGCCTCGGTGCAGATGCACGCGATCCAGACCTCCGGCAACTGCATCCGCAACATCACCGCCGACCATCTCGCCGGCGTCGCCGCCGACGAACTGGTCGACCCGCGTCCGTACTGCGAGCTGACGCGGCAGTGGGCGACCTTCCATCCGGAATTCAACTGGCTGCCGCGCAAGTTCAAGATCGCGTTCTCGTCGTCGACCACAGACCGTGCGGCGACACGCGTGCACGACATCGGCGTGCACATCGTGCGCAACGCAGCCGGTGAACTCGGCTACACGATCTACGTCGGCGGCGGTCTCGGGCGCATGCCGATGATCGGCCATGCGATCCGCGAATTCCTGCCGCAGGCGCAGTTGCTCTCCTACCTCGACGCGGTGCTGCGCGTGTACAACCGTCTCGGCCGCCGCGACAACATGCACCGCGCGCGGATCAAGATCCTGGTCAAGGATCTCGGCCCGCAGCGCTTCGCCGAACTCGTCGAAGCCGAATGGGCGCAGGTCCGCGCCACCGCCGACGGCGCCGCCCTCGACTTCGGCGACGCCGACCTGCAGCGCATGGCCACTCACTTCGACGCACCGGCCTATCGCACGGAAGCCGCCGCCGACCGCCGCTACGAATCGGCGATCGCCGGCGACAGCGCCTTCGCCGCCTTCGCCAGGCGCAACGTCCGCGAACACCGCGTGCCCGGCTACAAGATCGTGTTCGTCTCGCTCAAGGGGCCCGGCATCGCACCCGGCGACATCACCGCCGAGCAGATGGACCGCGTCGCCGAACTGGCGGACCGCTACAGCTTCGGCGAACTGCGCGCGACCCACGATCAGAATCTGGTCCTGGCCGACGTCGCCCAGGAAGACGTGCATGCGGTGTGGAGCGCGCTGCGCGAGATCGGCCTGGCGACCCCGAACATCGGCCTGCTGACCGACATGATCTGCTGCCCGGGGCTCGACTTCTGCGCGCTGGCCAATGCCGGCTCGATCGGCGTCGCCCAGGACATCAACGACCGCTTCGATTCGCTCGACCATCTCTACGACATCGGCGAGATCAAGCTGAAGATGTCCGGCTGCATGAACGGCTGCGGACACCACACCGTCGGCCACATCGGCATCCTCGGCGTCGACAAGAAGGGCGAGGAGTGGTACCAGGTCACGCTCGGCGGCAGCGCCGAGAACGATGCCACGCTCGGCGACCGCACCGGGCCGTCGTTCAGCCGCGACGAGATCGCCGACGCCGTGCAGCGCATCGTCGAGGTCTATCTGGAACAGCGCCGCGACGAGGACGAATCCTTCCTCGCGTGCTACCGGCGCATCGGCATGGCGCCGTTCAAGGCCCATCTGTATCCGACCGAGGTCGCCGCATGAGCGCCGCGACCCTGATCCGCAACGGCCGCATCGAAGCCGACGACTATCAGTGGCCGGATGACGCCGACCCGATTCCCGGTCGCGGACGCATCGTCGTGGGCCTGGATCGCTGGCGGGCCGAGGCCGACGCGCTGAACCGCAACGACCTGCAGGTGGGCGTCGCCCTGCCGAATACCGCGGACATCGAGTCGCTGGAGCACGGCGTCCTCGAACGGCCGCTGCTGGTTCTGTGCTTTCCGGGCTTCGCCGACGGTCGCGCCTACAGCCAGGCGCGTCTGCTGCGGCGGCGCGGATACCACGGCGAGCTGCGCGCCTCGGGCGACGCCGTCGTGCTCGATCAGCTGCAATCGATGATGCGCTGCGGCTTCGACAGCTTCGCGCTGCGGGCCGATCAGGATCCGCAGCGCTGCCTCGACGCGCATCGCGCCTTCGACCTGGCCTACCAGCCGCTCGACGCGGCCACGCCGCTGGTGTCCCGACTGCGGCGCAGCACGGCGCCCTGATCCGCTCCTGCGCACCCGCGGTGCGCCGGAAACGCCGGACCTGACCGGGAAAATCCTCTGGCAACGAGGCGGCCGGATGCCGAAGAATCACGCCAGCCCGTGATTCGCCGCCCGCCAAGCCGCATGCAGATTCTGATCGACGACCTGAGCAGTCCCGCCGTTGCCGCTTTTCTCGAGGCGCACCTGCAGGACATGCGCTCGGTCTCGCCGCCCGAAAGCAGGCATGCACTGGATATCGACGGCCTGCGGCATCCCTCGGTGAGCTTCTGGTGCATGCGTGACGCCGGCGAGGTGATCGGCTGCGGCGCGCTCCAACTGATCGCAGCCGGACATGCGGAGATCAAGTCGATGCGGGTCGCCACCGACCGGCGACGCCAAGGCATCGGTGCGGCACTGCTGCGACACCTGCTCGACGAGGCCCGCCGCCGCCAGCTGTCCCGTGTCAGCCTCGAAACCGGCTCGATGCCCTTCTTCGAGTCGGCCCGCCGGCTCTATGCGGGCTTCGGCTTCGCCCCCTGCCCGCCGTTCGGCGAGTATCGTGACGATCCCAACAGCGTCTTCATGACCCTGTCCCTCTGAACCCGCCCCCTCTGACACTCCGATCCCGAGGCATCATGAATACCGACGCCATCCAGACCTCCATCAACGCCCTGTGGGACGACGAGATCGTTCCGCAGCTGATCGAGTACATCCGCATTCCCAACAAGTCGCCGCTGTTCGATCCGCAGTGGGCGGAACACGGTTACATGGATGCGGCGGTCGAACTGATGCAGCGCTGGGCCCTGAGCAAGCTGCCGGCCCTGCCCGGCGCCGCCCTCGAGGTGGTGCGGCTCGAAGGCCGCACCCCGCTGATCTTCATCGATCTGCCGGCAACCGACGGCTCGAACGGCGACGACTGCGTCCTGCTCTACGGCCATCTCGACAAGCAGCCGGAAATGACCGGCTGGGCCGACGATCTGGGCCCTTGGACGCCCGTTCTCAAGGGCGACAGACTCTACGGCCGCGGCGGTGCCGACGATGGCTACGCGATCTTCGGCTCGCTCGCCGCGCTGCTGGCCCTGCAGGACCAGGGGATTCCCCGCAAGCGCTGCGTGGTGATGATCGAAGCCTGCGAGGAGTCGGGCAGCTACGACCTGCCCCATTACGTCGACCATCTGGCCACGCGGATCGGCAAACCGTCGCTGGTGATCTGCCTGGACTCCGGCTGCGGCAACTACGAGCAGCTGTGGCTGACGACGAGCCTGCGCGGCATGGCCGGCGGCAACCTGCGTGTCGAGGTGCTCAAGGAAGGCGTGCACTCCGGCGACGCCTCCGGCATCGTGCCGTCGAGCTTCCGCATCCTGCGGCAGGTCATCTCCCGGCTGGAGGACGAGGTCAGCGGCCGTATCGTGCCGGAAGACTTCTACGTCGAGATTCCGCCACAGCGCGTCGAACAGGCCGCGCTGGCCGCCGGCACCCTGGATCACGAGGTCTACAGCAAGTTTCCGTGGACCGACGGCATGCACCCGGTCAGCGACGACCTGCAGGAACTGATCCTCAACCGCACCTGGCGCCCGCAACTGGCCGTCACCGGCGCCGACGGCCTGCCGCCGCTGGGCTCTGCCGGCAATGTGCTGCGGCCCCATACGGCGGTGAAACTGAGCCTGCGCCTGCCGCCGACGCTCGACGGCGAACGCGCCAGCCAGGCGCTCAAGACCCTGCTCGAATCCGACCCGCCGTACGGCGCCAAGGTGCGCTTCGAGCTGGAGAAGTCGGCCACCGGCTGGAATGCCCCGCCGCTGTCGCCGTGGCTGGAGCAGGCGGTCGCGCAGGCATCGCAGACCTATTTCGGCCAGCCGGCGACCTACATGGGCGAAGGCGGCTCGATTCCGTTCATGGGCATGCTCGGCGAGAAGTTTCCCGAGGCGCAGTTCCTGATCACCGGCGTGCTCGGCCCCAACTCCAACGCCCACGGTCCGAACGAGTTCCTGCACATCCCGATGGGCAAGCGGGTGACGATGGTCGTCGCCGACGTCGTCGCGCGACACGCCGAGGCCGCGGCCCAGGGTTGAAGCACCGCTAGCGCCGGCGCGTGACCCTGCGTCCGGGGCCCGCCGGCGCCGCGGGCGCTTCCGCGCCGCCGACATAGGCGCCGAGCGCCTCGAACAGCACCGCGACGTTGTGCACCACCGACTCCAGCGGTTCCTTGTAGCCGCCGTAGGCCCAGTACATCACCAGGTTCATGCACGCCCCGACCAGGCCGTGTGCGATCAGGTTGGTGTCGAGGCCGCCCCGCCGGTCCGCCGGATAGAAGCTGTCGACCAGGGTCTGCAGCAGCTGCGCGAAGGCGCCGGTGGTGCGCCGTGACAGGCGATCCACCTCGTCGCTGACGGTAAACACGTCGACGAACAGGATCCGCATCAGGCGCGGATCGTCCCGCATCGACACGAACAGCGTCGTCAGACCGGCACGTGCCATCGCGCCGACGTCGCGCGGCGCCGGCAGCAGCGCCGCCACCATCTCGTCGCGCAGATTCTGGGTCAGCTGCTCGTAGACCGCGGCGAACAGCGCCTCGCGATTGGCGAAGGACTCGTAGAAATAGCGCTCGGTAAGCTTCGCCCGCTTGCAGATCTCGCGCACCGTCGCGGCGTGGAAGCCGTGCTCACCGAAGACATCCGCCCCCGCCTCGATCAGCATCGCCCGGCGCTGCGCCTGCCGTTCCTCGGCGGCCACGCCCCGGAAGCGGGAAGTCTTGCGACGCGTCGTTCGTTCCGTCATGCACGAATATTGACATACGTCATTGTCAAACATAAAGTGACAACAAGCGTTGTCATAATGTGCCGGCCGTCATCGTCCGCCACGACGCTCGACAACAAGCAACGACGTTCGCAGGACAGAGGAGATCCAGATGGCGTTCGACACACGCACGAACGGGCGCTCGCCCGCCCGGGCAGACGATTCGATTCTCATCGTCGGCACCGGATTCGCCGGGCTCGGCATGGGCATCGCCCTGAAGAAGGCCGGTATCGAGTCGTTCACGATCCTCGAACGCGCCGACGCGGTCGGCGGAACCTGGCGCGACAATCACTACCCCGGCTGCGCCTGCGACGTACAGTCGCATCTGTATTCGTTCTCGTTCGAACCCAACCCGGACTGGACGCGGATGTTCGCGCGCCAGCCGGAGATCCGCGACTACCTCGAACACTGCACCGACAAGTACGGCCTGCGCCCGCATATCCGCTTCGGTGCCGATATCGTCGAGGCGCGCTACGACGAGTCCCGCCAGCTCTGGCACGTCGCCACCCGCGACGGCCGCCGCTTCAGCGCACGGATCCTGGTTTCGGGGATGGGCGGACTGTCGGCGCCGATGACGCCCGCATTGCCCGGCATCGAGACCTTCGCCGGCAAGTCCTTCCACTCCGCCGAGTGGGATCACGGCTACGATCTGCGCGGCAAGCGCGTCGCCGTCGTCGGCACCGGCGCATCGGCGATCCAGTTCGTGCCGCAGATCCAGCAACAGGTCGCGCAGCTGGACCTGTACCAGCGCACGCCGCCCTGGATCATGTCCAAGCCGGATCGCGCCATCGGCACGCGCGAACGCAGCCTCTACCGCCGCGTCCCCGCGCTGCAGACGGCCTATCGCAACGCGCTGTACTGGGCGCTCGAATCGCGCGTGCTCGGCTTCGTGATCTCGCCGCGCATCATGTCGCTGCTCGAACATCAGGCCCGCGCGCATCTGCGCCGCCAGGTCCCCGACCCCGCGCTGCGCGCCAGGCTGACGCCGGACTTCACCTTCGGCTGCAAACGCGTCCTGATCTCGGACGACTATTACCCGGCGCTGACGCGGGCCAACGTCGACGTCATCACCGACGGCATCGCGGAAGTCCGCGAGCACGGCATCGTCACCCGCGACGGTCGCGAGCGAACGGTCGACTGCATCATCTTCGGCACCGGTTTCAAGGCACAGGATCCGATTCCGCGCGGGACGATCTTCGGCCGCGACGGCGTCGACCTCACCGACCACTGGCGGGACGGTCCCGAGGCCTACAAGGGCACGACCGTGTCCGGCTTCCCCAACCTGTTCATGATCGTCGGCCCCAATACCGGCCTCGGCCACAGCTCGATGGTCTACATGATCGAATCGCAGATCGCCTACGTGCTCGACGCGATCCGCACGATGCGTGCGCGGGGATGGGGTGCGGTCGATGTCGATCCGCAACGGCTGGCCCGCTACAACCGCGGCCTGCAGGCCGCGCTGGGCAAGGCGATCTGGACCGCCGGCGGCTGCAAGAGCTGGTACCTGAACGACAACGGCCGCAACACCACGCTGTGGCCCGGCTTCACCTTCGCGTTCCGCCGACAGACACGCCGCTTCGACGCCACCCACTACCGCACCGAGGCGGCCGCGACGGCCGCGCCCGCACAACCCGCATCCGCCTGAGAGTCAGGCATCCTGCATTCCCGACGAGGAGACGAACGCAATGAAGAATTTCAAGGACAAGGTCGCCGCCATCACCGGCGCCGGCTCGGGCATGGGCCGCGAACTGGCGGTGGAACTGGCGGCGCGTGGCTGCCATCTGGCGCTGTCGGACGTCAACGACGCCGGGCTGGCCGAAACGGCGCGCCTGGTCGAGCCGACCGGGGTGCGTGTCACCCACGCACATGTGGACGTTGCCGACCAGAAGGCGGTGTTCGCCTGGGCCGACCAGGTCGCCACGGACCACGGCAAGGTCAACCTGATCTTCAACAACGCCGGCGTCGCCCTCGGCGCGAGCGTCGACGGCATGGCCTATTCCGACCTCGAATGGCTGATGAACATCAACTTCTGGGGCGTCGTCCACGGCACCAAGGCCTTCCTACCGCACCTGAAGGCGGCCGGCGACGGCCACGTGATCAACACCTCCAGCGTGTTCGGCCTGGTCGGCGTACCGTCGCAGTCGGCCTACAATGCCGCCAAGTTCGCGGTGCGCGGTTTCACCGAGTCGCTGCGCATGGAGCTGGACATGGAGCATTGCGGCGTCAGCGCCACCAGCGTGCACCCCGGCGGCATCAAGACCAACATCGCCAAGGCCGCGCGTCTGGATCCGAGCGTCAAGCAGCTCGGCCTCGACGAGCACAACGCCACGGCCAAGTTCGAGAAGAACTTCATCACCACGGCCAACAAGGCCGCCCGCGTCATCCTGCGCGGCGTCGAGCGCAATCAGCGCCGCGTGCTGATCGGGCCGGACGCGCACGTGATCGACTGGATGGCGCGCCTGATGCCGTCCGGCTATCAGCGCCTGGTGACGCTGTTCAGCCGCCTGAGCATGGGACCGGACTCGCAGTCCGCCGGTAAAGCGGCAGACCACGGCTGAACCCTGTCCCCGATTCGGCTCGGCGCCCCCCGGTGCTTGCATCCGGGAGGGCGTCGTCGTTGAATGCGACGGCATCGGCAATGGCGCAACCGGAGGCCGCATGACCCCCTACATTCTCAGAAAGGCCGAGATCGACGCATACGACGGGATTCACAAGACGCATTTCCTCAACCCCAATGCACAGCGCGTCAACAAATCGCTGGGCGACCTGACCGGACTCGCCGGCTTCGGCTTCCACCTGATCGAAGTCGAACCCGGTTTCGAGTCGACCGAGCTGCACCGCCACTACCACGAGGACGAATGCGTCTACATCCTCAACGGTCAGGCCGAGGCCACGATCGGCGACGCGGTGCACACGGTTATGGCCGGCGACTTCATCGGCTACCGCGCCGGCGGGCTGGCGCACAAGCTGCGGAATACCGGCACAGAAACCCTGCGTTGCATTGTCGTCGGCCAGCGCCTCGACCACGACGTCGGCGACTACCCTGCCCGCGGCAAACGCATCTACCGCAACAAGGACATGCCGTGGAACCTGGTCGACCTCGGCCGGATAGAGGAGCCATCGGCCGGGCGCAAGGTCTGATGCGCCCCGCGCCCGCCTCCGACGCTCAGCCGATGACTTCGAGCCCGCCCATGTACGGCCGCAGCACGGTCGGCACGTCGATCCTGCCGTCGGGGCGCTGATAGTTTTCCAGCACCGCGACCATCGCCCGGCCGACCGCGACACCGGAGCCGTTGAGCGTATGCAGCAGTTCCGGCTTCTTGGTCTCGGGATGGCGGTAGCGCGCCAGCATCCGACGCGCCTGGAACGCCTCGCAGTTGGAGCAGGAGGAAATCTCGCGGTAGGTGTTCTGACTCGGTAACCAGACCTCGAGATCGTAGGTCTTGGCTGCGCTGGCGCCCATGTCGCCGGCACACAGGGCAACGACGCGATACGGCAGCTCCAGCTTCTGCAGGATCGCCTCGGCGTGCGACACCAGCAGTTCCAGCGTCTCGTACGAATGCTCCGGCAGCGATGCATGGACCAGCTCGACCTTGTCGAACTGGTGCTGGCGGATCATGCCGCGGGTGTCGCGCCCGGCGGACCCGGCCTCCGAGCGAAAGCACGGCGTGTGCGCCACCCAGCGCTGCGGCAACTCCTCGGCCGCGAGAATCTCGTCGCGCAGGAAGTTGGTGACCGGCACCTCGGCGGTCGGAATCAGGCGCCAGTCGTGGTCGCCCTGCAGCGTGAACAGATCCTCGCCGAACTTGGGCAGCTGGCCGGTGCCGAGCAGACTGGTGCCGTTGACGATGTACGGAACGTAGACTTCCTGGTAGCCGTGCTCGGTGGTGTGCACGTCGAGCATGAACTGCGCGAGTGCCCGGTGCAGGCGCGCGAGCTGACCGCGCAGCACGGTGAAGCGGGCGCCGGTGAGCTTGGCCGCCATCGCGAAGTCCATCAGCCCCAGCGCCTCGCCGAGATCCGCGTGATCCTTGGCGCCTTCCGCAGGTCGCGGATCGCCCCAGCGCCGAACCTCGACGTTGTCGTTCTCGTCCTTGCCGTCGGGCACCGACGCATGCGGCAGGTTCGGCAGCCCCTGGGTCAGCGCGGTCAGGCTGTTCTGGACCGAATCGAGTTCCGCACGCGCGGCGTCGAGTTCGCCGCCGAGCCGTTCGACGTCGGCCAGCAGCGGCGCGATGTCCTGCCCCTGCGCCTTGGCCTTGCCGATGTTCTTGGAGCGGCTGTTGCGCTCGGCCTGCAATTGCTCGGTTCGGGTCTGCAGCGCCTTGCGGCGCTCCTCGAGTGACTGGAAGCCGGCGACATCGAACTCGAACCCGCGACGGGCGAGTTGTACGGCGACGGCCTCGGGATCGGCGCGCAGGTATTTGACGTCCAGCATGGCGATTCAAGCGGTGAGGTTGTTCTTGGGGCCGCTATTGTAGACCCTGCCGCCGCGAACCGACCCCTGTCAGGCGGAGAAGAACTGGCGCGTCAGCCACAGTCCGCTGCCGCAGGCCACCAGGCACAACGATACGTTCAGCAGGATGTTAGTCAGCGCGGCATAGATCGAGATGTCCTCGAACAGGCGCAGGGTCTCGACCGAGAACGCCGAGAAGGTCGTGAATGCCCCGAGAAACCCGACGATCAACAGGCCCAGCCACGGCGCGCTGGCCGCGCCCTGTTCGACCAGACGCACGTACAGGACGCCTGCGACCAGGCTGCCCAGTACATTGACGCTCAGCGTGCCGTAGGGAAACGCAGGGCCAGCCAGCGCCGTCACCGCGCGCACGCAGGTGAAGCGCGTCACCGCCCCGATCGCGCCACCGGCGGCCACCGCCAGATACTGGGCCATCATCGCTCGTCTCCCTCGCGATCCGTGCTTCCGGAGCGCCGCCGGCGCAGCATCGCCAGCTTTTCCCTGATCTTGATCTCCAGTCCGTGCCGGGTCGGTTCATAGAGTTCGGTGCCGACCAGCGCGTCCGGGAGGAACTGCTGCCCCGTGGCGTTCGCGCCGGGCTCGTCGTGATCGTAGCGATAGCCCTGGCCGTAGCCGAGATCCTTCATCAGCTTGGTCGGCGCGTTACGGATGTGCATCGGGACTTCGAGGCTGCCGGTCTGCTCGACCAGCGCGCGGGCGGCCTTGTACGCCGCATAGCCGGCGTTGCTCTTGGGCGCGCAGGCCAGATAGATCACCGCCTGCGCCAGCGCCAGCTCGCCCTCCGGGCTGCCGAGACGATCGTAGGTCTGCCAGGCTTCAATACACATCGTCTGCGCGCGCGGATCGGCCAAGCCGATATCCTCGATCGCCATGCGCAACACGCGGCGCGCGATGTAGACCGGATCGCAGCCGCCGTCGAGCATCCGCGCCAGCCAGTACAGGGCCGCATCCGGATCGCTGCCGCGCACCGACTTGTGCAGGGCCGAGATCTGGTCGTAGAAGTTCTCGCCCTGCTTGTCGAAGCGCCGCAGGCCGCGACCGATCAGGCGCTCCAGCACGGCGTCGTCCTGATGCGCCTCGGCGCGCGCCAGCTCGACGGCGGTCTCCAGCAGCACCAGTCCGCGACGGGCATCGCCGTCGGCAGCCTCGGCGATGCGCTGCAGCCAGCTCTCCGGCAGCTCGCCACCGCGACCGCCGAAACCCCGTTCGGGATCGGTGAGCGCGCGCCGCAGCAGTCCGCTCACATCCTCGATCGTCAGGCTGCGCAGCACGAATACGCGCAGGCGCGACAGCAATGCGGCATTGAGTTCGAACGAGGGATTTTCGGTGGTCGCGCCGATCAGGGTGATGGTGCCGTCCTCGACGTACGGCAACAGCGCATCCTGCTGCGATTTGTTGAAGCGATGGATCTCGTCGATGAACAGCACCGTGGCCTGCGGGGTCAGACCGCTGGCCGCGACCTGCGCCTGAGCGACGGCGTCGCGGATGTCCTTGACCCCGGCGAGTACCGCGGACAGCGTCAGGAACTGGGCCTGCGTGTATTGCGCGATCAGGCGCGCCAGCGTGGTCTTGCCGACGCCCGGAGGCCCCCAGAACACCATCGACGGGACACTGCCGGCCTCGAGCAGGGTCCGCAGCGGCGCCCCGGTCCCCAGCAGGTGCTGCTGCCCTTCGACCTCATCGAGCCGACGCGGCCGCATGCGCTCGGCCAGCGGCCGCGCGCTGCCGGTTCCGCGGGCGCTGGCCGCCGCCAGGCTCATTCGGCGGGTGCATCCAGGCGCACGACATCCACCCCCTTGGGAGGAACGAAGGCGAACAGCTTCGGATCGGGCTTCGCGCCGCTGCGCAGCTTCGAGAACCGCACGTCACTGGTCCCGCCGAGCGCGTCGTGGAAGCGCATGCGGCTCGGCACGCCGCGCTCGCTGAGCCACAGCTCGATCAGCTGGAAGTCGGCATCGTCGGTCTTCGGCCGCAGGCGCAACAGACGGTCGCCATCCGCAGCGCCACCGTCTTCGAGCGTGAACCGCGCCTTCAGGCTGCTGCCCTCGGCGAGCAGCGCGGCCGGCGTATCGGTGAGCACACGCCCGGCCGCCTGCACGCTGACCTGCGCCAGATCCGGCTCGTAGTTCCAGATCTCGCGGCCGTCGCACACCATCAACTGCTCGTAGGGTTCGGCGTAGTGCCAGCGGAAGCGGCCCGGCCGGGCCAGCGCGAAATCGCCGCTGCGCCGCGCGATCTCCTCGCCGTCCTGATCCAGTTGTACCTGCTCGAAATCGGCGGACAGGGTCTGGACGTCGTCGACGAAGCGCTGCAGCAGCGCCTCCGGGTCCGCGGCCCAGGCCGCGGGCATGAACAGGACCGCGCTCAGCAGTCCGAAAAGGATACGCATGAAACGTCCCGTGATGGATTGATGCCGACAGTCTGCGGCATCGAGCTTGCGCGCATCTGAATCAAGCGGCGGCATCGTTGCCGCAGGAACAGTCGCCGACGACACGCTCATTCACGTCCGCCGGGGGCCAGGATCTCGCGGTTGCCGCCCGGGCCGCTGGGCCCGACGACGCCGGCCGCCTCCATCTGCTCGACCATCCGCGCCGCCCGGTTGTAGCCGATCTTGAGCCGGCGCTGCACCCACGACACCGAGGCCTTGCGCGACTCCAGCACCAGCGCGACGGCCTGGTCGTAGAGCGGATCGGCCTCGGCATCCCCGCCGCCGCCGTCGCCGCCGTTGCTCGGCGCCTCGTCGGCGCAGATGTCCTCGATGTAGTTGGGCTCGCCGACCTGCTTGAGATAGGCAACGACCTTGTGGACTTCATGATCGTCGACGAAGGCGCCGTGCACGCGCTCGAGCCGGTTGGCGCCGATCGGGCGGAACAAACCGTCACCATGTCCGAGCAGCGTATCTGCGCCGAGCTCGTCGAGAATCGTCCGCGAATCGACGCGCGAGGCGACCTGGAAGGCCAGACGCGACGGAATGTTGGCCTTGATCAGGCCGGTGATGACATCGACGCTGGGGCGCTGCGTGGCGACGATCAGGTGGATACCGGCCGCTCGCGCCTTCTGCGCCAGACGCGCGATCAGCTCTTCGACCTTCTTGCCGACCACCATCATCATGTCGGCCAGCTCGTCGATGATCACGACGATATGCGGCAGCGGCTCCAGCACTTCCGGTTGCGGTTGCGGCGCGTCCTCGTCGAACAGCTCCGGCGCCTTGAACAGCGGGTCGGTGACCGGCTCGCCGGCGGCCTGGGCGTCGGCGATCTTGCGATTCATGCCGGCCAGGTTGCGCACGCCGAGCGCCGACATCAGCCGGTAGCGACGCTCCATCTCGGCGACGCTCCAGCGCAGCGCGTTGGCGGCGTCCTTCATGTCGGTCACCACCGGCGTCAGCAGATGCGGAATGCCCTCGTAGATCGAAAGCTCCAGCATCTTCGGATCGATGAAGATGAAACGGACCTGTTCGGCCGTGGCCTTGAACAGCATCGACAGAATCATCACGTTGATCGCGACGGACTTGCCCGAACCGGTGGTACCGGCCACCAGCAGATGCGGCATCTTGCCGAGGTCGAACGACATCGGATGACCGGCGATGTCCTTGCCCAGGGCCACCGTCAACGGCGACGACGAATTGCGGTACGCGCTCGAATCGAGCAGCTCGCGCAGGCTCACCATCTCCCGCTTCTGGTTCGGAATTTCCAGGCCGATCACCGACTTGCCTTCGATGACCTCGATCACGCGCACGCTCGACACCGACAGCGAGCGCGCCAGGTCGCGCGACAGGTTGGTGATCTGCGATCCCTTGACGCCCGGCGCCGGTTGCAGCTCGAAACGGGTGATGACCGGACCCGGCGTGGCCGCGACGACCTGCGCCTCGACCCCGAACGACTGCAGATGCCGCTCGACATCCCGCGACAGGCGCTCCAGTTCGTCCGCCGTATACATGCGTCCGCTCGGACGCGGCGGATCGAGAATCTCCAGCGGCGGCAGCGGGTCGCCGTCGAACGCGGGCACGCCGTCGGCGGCGTCCGCGGCCTTGCGGCCGCGCGCCTTCTTCGGCTCGGCCGGCAGCAGCTCCAGCTGCTCCTCCTCGGTCCCCAGCAGCTGCGGGATCTTGCGCTTGCGCCGCTCCTTCCCACCCTTGGCGGAGGGTGCTTCCGCGGGTTGCGGACCGAGCGTGGGGGTCGCGCGCGAGCCCTCCCCCGCCGGCAGCCGCACTCCTGCGTCCCCGGCATCGCGTTCCCTGCGCTCGCTGCGCCAGCTCGCACCACGGCGCGCGACACCGAGAATGGTGCCGCCGACGCGGTCGAGCACCGCCAGCCAGGAGAACGTCAGCGCCAACGGCGCGGCGGCGACCGCCAGCGTCAGCAGGACGAGGCTGGCGCCGAAGCTGCTGAACACCGTGACCAGAGACTGCGCCAAGGCCTGGCCGGCGATGCCGCCGCTGCCCTGCGGCGCCCAGTTCGGCGACGCCCCCACGAATTCGGCCGCGAGCGCCGCCAGGCAGGCCAGCAGGACCAGCCACGCCGCAATGCGGACCCCGCGCGGCATCTTCTCGTCCGGTTCGGCGTTGCGGAAGATGCGCACGCCGATGATCAGAACGGCCCAGGGCACCAGGAAGGCGACGTAGCCGCACAGGGACAGGAGGACGTCCGCAATCCAGGCGCCGACATTGCCGGCCAGATTGTGGATCGGATCCCCGGTCCCGGACGACGACCAGCCCGGATCGTTGGGATGAAAGCTGACCAGCGATACCAGCAGGAACAGCGACAGGCCGAGGCAGGCCAGCATCGCCGCCTCGCGCGGCAGGCGTTCCAGCCAGCTCGGGCCGGCGGTCTCGTCGGTGGCGTGAGACTTGGCTTTGAGAAACATGGAAAAAATGCTGAAACGGATCAGGTCAGTATAGCCGACCGAGGAACGGAACCTGCGGTCTTACCAGCGGCCTTCACGGTCTTGAAAAATTGCCGTAAACCTCCATAACAAAAGCAGGTCAAATGTTTAGGACAGGCCAATGGAACAGATCATGAGCAACCAGACTCGTCATTTCGTTCTGACGCCGGACGGCGGAATCCGCGAATTCAGCACCGAAGAAGCGGCGCTGATTGCCGCCGGCACCGATCGCGTCCCGGAATTCGCCGGCCACGACGTCCGCTATCTGCAAGTGGTGATGGTCGACGGCAGCGACAGCGGCGAACTGCGCATCCAGACCGCCGGCGCACGGATCCGCTTCGATGACGACGGCCGTCTCGCCGAGGCGGGACCGCCGGCCGAGGCCGAACCCATCACCGGATTCGAACACGACGCGGTGATCCAGTGGGCGCTGCGCGACATGCCTGCGCTCGGACCGACCTTCCACTGACTTCTCGCCGAATATCGGCCCGCGCCTCCGCGCGGGCCGCCGGCTGCAGTATTCTTCTGCCGTACCCACACTGTACGCCGGACATGGACAGTCCCGTCCGACTGCACTGGCTGGACCCGCGCGATCCGCACCAGCCCTTCCCGCCCGCGCATCTGGCGATGCGCGAGCCCAACGGTTTGCTGGCCATCGGCGGAGATCTGTCGCTGACGCGCCTGCTTCGCGCCTACGCCCAGGGCATCTTTCCCTGGTACAACCCCGACGAACCGATCCTGTGGTGGTGCCCCGATCCCCGCACCGTGCTCGAGCCCGATGCGATCCGGGTGTCGCGATCGCTGCGGCGCGCACTGCGGCGTGACGACTATGCGGTCACGCTGGACCACGCCTTCGCCACGGTTCTGGAAGGCTGCGCCGCGCCGCGCGGCAACAGTGCCGGGACCTGGCTGGGGGGCGACATGCAGCGCGCCTATCGCCAGCTCCACACCAGCGGCTACGCTCACAGCATCGAGGTCTGGCGTGACGGCGCCCTGATCGGCGGGCTGTACGGGGTCGCGATCGGCCGGGTGTTCTTCGGCGAGTCGATGTTCTCCAACGCCACCGACGCGTCGAAGATCGCGCTGTACTGGCTGTGCCGGCAGCTGCAGCAGTGGGGTTTCGAGATGATCGATTGCCAGGTCGCCTCCGCTCACCTGATGAGCCTCGGCGCTGTGGAAATGCGGCGTGATCACTTCCTGCACCGTCTGGCCCGCTCGATCGACGGCGAACTGCCCCACGGTATCTGGCGCTTCGAGATCGAGGCTCCGGCCGCGGCGCGACATCTGCCGGCGTGAACGACAGCCAGCCGCTGCGACTGTACCTGAGCGCCGAGCACGCCTGCGGCTACCTGTCCGACCGTCTGGCGCGCAGCGCCTTCGTCGACCCGCACTGGAACCTCAACCCGACCCGCTACGAGCGCCTGCTCGAAGCGGGCTTCCGCCGCAGCGGCGGTCACGCCTATCGCCCGCACTGCCGCGGCTGCCAGCTTTGCGTCCCGATCCGGATTCCCGTTGCCGAATTCCTGCCGAACCGCAGCCAACGCCGCTGCCTGCGCCGCAACGCCGGCATCACGATGTCGATCGAATCGACGCTGAGCGAGGAGCATTTCGAGCTGTATCGCCGCTATCTGCACAGCCGCCACGCCGGCGGCGGCATGGATCCCGACGACCGCAACGCGTTCCACGCGTTTCTCGAATGTCCATGGCTGCCGGTGCGCTACTGGTGCTTCCACGAAGACAACCGGCTGCTGGCCGTGGCCGTCGTCGACCATCTGCCGCACTCGCTGTCCGCGGTGTATACATTCTTCGATCCGGACGTGCGAACGCGCGGCCTGGGCACCCTGGGCATCCTGCGGCAGATCGAGCATGCACGCGGGCTGGGGCTGCCGCATGTCTATCTCGGCTACTGGGTGCCGGGCAGCGCGAAAATGGACTACAAGCAGCAGTTCCAGCCCAGCGAACTGCTCGGAATCAGCGGCTGGCAGCACTCCGCAGACAGCCTGCTGACGCGCGCCGGTTGATGATGGAGGGGTGTTTCCAGATAATGCGCACCTCCTGAGAGCCGGCGAGGCGTATGGCCAAAGAAGATCACATTGAGATGAACGGTGTCGTCGTTGAGACGCTGCCCAACACCACCTTTCGCGTAAAACTCGAAAACGGGCACCTTGTGGTCGCCCATATTTCGGGACGGATGCGCAAGCACTACATCCGCATCCTCACCGGCGACAAGGTCACCGTTCAGCTGACGCCGTACGATCTGACCAAGGGTCGGATCACCTTCCGCGACAAGTAAGGTCGGCTACCCCGGCGCAATCTGCCGGGACCGGGATACTTCCCATGAACGAAAAGCCCGCAGTGATGCGGGCTTTTCGTCGTACCTGCGGAAACGACGCTCGCGACGCGGCGCCGGAACACCGTCACACCGTCACACCGGCTCGAGCTGGCCGGACTTCTCCCGCCCCTCCAGCTCGAAAGCCAGCTCGCCGTCGTCGCCGACGCAGACCGTGGCCCGACCACCATTCGACAGCTTGCCGAACAGCAGCTCCTCGGCCAGCGGGCGCTTGATGTTCTCCTGGATCGCACGAGCCATCGGCCGCGCACCCATGCGCGGATCGTAGCCCCGCTCGGCCAGCCAGTCGCGCGCCGACTCCTCGATCTCCAGCACCACCCCCTTGGCGCCGAGCTGCTCCTCGAGCTGCATCAGGAACTTGTCGACCACGCGCAGCACCTGCTCACGCCCCAGCGGCGCGAACTGCACGATCGCGTCGAGGCGGTTGCGGAACTCCGGCGTGAACATGCGCCGGATGACCTCCATCGCGTCGGTCTGGTGATTCTGCTCGGCGAACCCCATGGTCCGGCGCGACGATTCCTCGGCGCCGGCATTGGTGGTCATCACCAGGATGACGTTGCGGAAATCCGCCTGACGGCCGTTGTTGTCGGTCAGGCTGCCGTGGTCCATGACCTGCAGCAGCAGGTTGTAGACGTCCGGATGCGCCTTCTCGATCTCGTCGAGCAGGACAATGGCATGCGGATGCTTGATGACGGCCTCGGTCAATAAGCCACCCTGGTCGAAGCCAACATAGCCCGGCGGCGCGCCGATCAGGCGCGACACCGTGTGCCGCTCCATGTACTCGGACATGTCGAAGCGGATCAGCTCGATGCCGAGCAACTGCGCGAGCTGGCGGGTGACCTCGGTCTTGCCGACGCCGGTCGGACCGGCCAGCAGGAACGAGCCGATCGGCTTCTCCGGATTGCCCAGCCCCGACCGCGCCAACTTGATGCACGACGTCAGTTCGTTGATCGCATCATCCTGGCCGAAGATGACCAGCTTCAGATCTCGCTCCAGCGTCGCGAGCTTGTCGCGATCGTTCGACGACACGCTCTTGGGCGGAATCCGCGCGATCCGCGCCACGGTCTCCTCGATGTCGCGCACCTGCACGGTCTTGCGACGGCGCGACTCGGGCAGCAGGCGCAACCGGGCCGCGGCCTCGTCGATCACGTCGATGGCCTTGTCGGGCAGGTGGCGGTCGGTGATGTGCCGCGTCGACAGCTCCACCGCCGAACGCAGCGCACCGCGCGTGAACTGCACCTGATGATGTTCCTCGAAGCGGCTGCGCAAGCCTTCCAGGATCTTGACGGTGTCCTCGACGCTGGGCTCGGTCACGTCGATCTTCTGGAAACGGCGGGCCAGCGCCCGGTCCTTCTCGAAGATGCCGCGATACTCCTGGTACGTGGTCGATCCGATGCAGCGGATCTGCCCGGACGCCAGCAGGGGCTTGAGCAGGTTGGAGGCGTCCATCACCCCGCCGCTGGCCGCGCCGGCGCCGATGATCATGTGGATCTCGTCGATGAAGACGACCGAGCCCGGTTCCTGCTGCAGCTCGTTGATGATCGCCTTGAAGCGTTTCTCGAAGTCGCCACGGTACTTGGTACCGGCGATCAGGCTGCCGAGGTCGAGGCTGTAGACCACCGAATCCCGCAGCAGCTCGGGCACCCGCCCCTCGACGATGAGCCACGCCAGCCCCTCGGCGATCGCGGTCTTGCCGACGCCGGCCTCGCCGACCAGCAGCGGATTGTTCTTGCGCCGGCGGCACAGGGTCTGCATCACGCGCTCGACCTCGAGATCGCGACCGACCAGCGGATCGATCGAGCCCTCGGCGGCCTTGACGTTGAGGTTGACGGCGTACTGTTCCAGCGCCGTCTGGCCGTTTCCGGCCTTCTCGCCGTCCTCGCGCTCCTCGGCTTCGGCCGGCTTGTCCGCCGCGGTCCCGTTCTTGGCGATCCCGTGCGAGATGAAATTGACGATGTCCAGGCGCGTCACGCCCTGCTCATTGAGCAGATAGACCGCGTGGGTATCCTTTTCGGAGAAGATGGCGACCAGCACATTGAGCGTGCTGACCTGCTTCTTGCCTGCGGCCTGGACGTGGTAGATCGCCCGCTGCAGCACGCGCTGGAACGACAGCGTCGGCTGCACCTCGTGCTTTTCGACGTCCTTGACCGCCTGCACATGGCTGCGGATGTAGTCCTTCAGGGACTGCTCGAGCCGCTCCGAATCGGCGGCCGCCGCGTTGAGCGCCTCGGCGACCTGCGTATCCGACAGCAGCGCCAGCAGCAGATGCTCGACGGTGAGCAGTTCGTGCCCCTCCATCCGGGCGTAAACGAACGCGGAATCAAGGGCTTTTTGCAGATCTTCTGACAACATAGGTCGAGCCTCCAGCGTCTTGGACGGCCTGAATCAGGCCTTCTCCATCACGGTCAGCAACGGATGGTGGTGCTGTCGCGCATAGCCATTGACCTGCGCGGTCTTGGTTTCGGCGATCTCGGCGGGGAAAACCCCGGCGACGCCGCGCCCGTGTGTATGAACCTGCAACATGATCTGCACCGCCTTTTCCCGCGAGTGGTGAAAAAACTGTTGCAAGACCTGGACCACGAAGTCCATCGGGGTGTAGTCGTCGTTGAGCATGACCACCTTGTACAGCGGCGGCTGCGCCAGCTTGGGCTTGGCCTCTTCGACCACCAGGCCCTGACCTGAATCCTTTTTGACCTCGTCGCTCATGACACCAGTGTAGCGTTGCTACCCCCTAACTTGGGGACTCCGATCGGGCATTGCAAGCGCAAGCGTCTGACCGCGCTCAGAATGCAGACAAGCGGGTCTGGGCGCGCCCCAGAATCAACGCGTGAATATCCTCCGTGCCTTCGTAGGTATTGACCGTCTCCAGGTTCAAAAGGTGCCGCATCACCGGATAATCCTCGCTGATGCCGTTGGCCCCCAGCATGTCGCGGGCGCTGCGCGCCACCGCCAGGGCCTTGCTGCAGTTGTTACGCTTGAGCAGCGAAACGGATTCAGCCGCGGCGCCACCCGCGTCCAGCATCCGTCCCAGTTGCAACGCCCCCTGCAGGCCCAGGGCAATCTCGGTCTGCATGTCGGCCAACTTCTTCTGAATCAACTGGTTGGCACCCAGCGGGCGCCCGAACTGCTGGCGCTCGACGACATAGTCGCGGGCCGCCCACCAGCAGGTTTCCGCCGCCCCCATCGCACCCCAGCTGATCCCATAGCGCGCCTTGTTGAGGCAGCTGAACGGTCCGCCGAAGCCCTCCACCTGCAGGCGGTGGTCATCGTCGACGGCCACGTCATCCATGACCACCTGGCCGGTGATCGACGCCCGCAGGCTCAGCTTGCCCTCGATCGTCGGCGTCGACAGTCCCGGCATGCCGCGCTCCAGCACGAAGCCACGCAGGGGGCCGGCCTCGTCGCGCGCCCAGACCACGAACACGTCCGCCACCGGCGCATGACTGATCCAGGTCTTGGTGCCGCGCAGGATCCAGCGGTCGCCTTCGCGACGGACCCGACACTTCATCCCGCCCGGATCGGAGCCGTGATCCGGCTCGGTCAGCGCGAATGCACCGAGCGCACGACCGCTGGCCAGCTCCGGCAGCCAGCGCGACGCCAGCTGCGGCGCCGCATAACGGTGGATCGGGTACATCACCAGGCTCGACTGCACCGACAAGGCCGACCGGTAAGCCGAGTCGACCCGCTCGATCTCACGGGCAACCAGGCCATACATGACATGCGACCCGCCCGGACAGCCGTCACCCTCGATGCCGATGCCGAGCAAGCCCAGCTCGCCCAGCTCGCCGAGAATCTCGCGGTCGAAGCGCTCCTCCCGGAACGCGCTCTTGACCCGCGGCAGCAGGCGCGCGGTCGCGTACTCGCGCGCACTGTCCCGCAGCATGCGCTCGTCCTGATCGAGTTGGTGTTCAAGGCCGAGAGGATCCTGCCAGTCAAACTGTGTACTCATGCCATCTTCACTATGCTGTGATGCCGCCGCCCGTTGCCGGCGCGGGCCTACTTGTGCGTGAACGTGAACGCTCCGTCCCAGTCGGAACCCGGCGGGTTCTTGCGCAGCCACGCGATGCGTTCCAGAAACAGGGCGTACACCCGGTGCGGGCGTTCGCCCTGCTGAAGATTGTAGAACTCGACCTCGGCCTGATCCCATTTCTGCGCCCGGTACAGGCGCAGCGCGCCCCGGTGCCGCGCCAGATCCTCCCGCAGCCCGGGATCGAGGCGGTCCTTGGGGCCAATGGGTTCGTAGATCGCGACCGGCTCGCGCTTGCCCTTGACCCGCACCTGATCCAGCTCGCGGAACGCCCAGTCGGCCGGCGCCGTGGTCCGGGTGCTCTCCGAACAGATGACGCTGACCCCGTACTCCTTGGTCAGTCCCTCGAGGCGGGATCCCAGATTCACCGCATCGCCCATCACCGTGTACGCGACGCGGAACTCCGAACCCATGTTGCCGACACTCATCTTGCCGGTATTGACGCCGACACCGACACGCAGCTGCGGCCAGCCGCGTGCCTTGAGATCCGCGTCGAGTGCCTCCACCGCAGCCACCATCTCCAGCGCCGCCTGCAGCGCGCGGAATCCATGCTCCGGATCGGGCAGCGGCGCGCCCCAGAACGCCATGACCGCGTCACCCATGTACTTGTCGATGGTGCCGCGGTGGCTCTGGATCACACGCGTCTGCGCACTCAGCAGCCGGTTCATCAGCTCCGCGAGGTCGCGCGCATCCAGCCGCTCGGAAATAGTGGTGAAACCGCGGACGTCGGAGAACAGGACGCTCATCTCGCGGCTCTCGCCCTCCATCGACACGGCCTCGGGATGCTCGGCCATCTCCTCCACGAGCTGGGGTGGAACGTACTGTCCGAACAGGCGCGAGATCTCCCGCTTGCCCCGGGACTCGACGAAATAGCCGTAGAGCAGTTGCGCGGTGAACAGCACCAGCGTGAACGCGAGCGGCACCCCCAGCGGCATGATGAAATTCGCCCCGCTCCACATCGCGAAGGCCAGCCCGACGATCGCCATCAGGACCGCCGAGGTGACCAATGCGCTGTTCAGGGCTGAAAGGCGCGTGAACGCCCAGGCCAGAAGCATCGCGATCAACGCCAGCATGGTGGCCTCGATCCCGGAGTAGTACGGCGCCTTCTGCCGGATCCGGCCATCGAGGATGCCGGAGATGATGTTGGCGTGAACCTCGACCCCCGCGAAAACACGGCTGACCGGCGTACTGCGCAGATCGAGCAGGCCGGCGGCGGTCGTCCCGACCAGGACGATGGCATTGCGCAGCAGCTCCGGCTCGGCGACGCGCCCATTGAGCACATCGGCGGCCGAGACATACCGGAACGTGCGATTCCCACCCCGGTACGGGACGTAAACCGCGGCCTGCTCGTCGACCGGGACCGCGAGATCGCCGACCCGGACCGCCTCCAGATGCAGCGAAGTCCGCACATCGGGCGGATCGAACTGCAGGTGCACCGGCGGATTGCCGAGCGCCAGACGGACCGTTTCAAGTGCGAGCGAACCGTAGACCGCACCGCCGTAGCGCTGCAGCAGCGGCACCCGCCGGTAAACGCCGTCATGATCCACCAGCGGGTTGTCGAAGAAGCCGCAATGCGGCGTTCCGGCCTGAATGGCCGCGACATTTCCGCCGACGCCGGCCGCCGTGACGAAGTCGACGGCATTCAGCCGGTTGGCCTGTGCATCGATGACCGGCGCGCAGATCGCCCCCGTGGCCTCCGCCTCGGACGGCTCGAGCCGGGACTTGAAGAAATAGCCCAGCACCGCGGCCCGCCCCTCCAGGGCCTGGCCGAACTGGCGGTCGTAGTCGAGGGCGGCGCGGATGCGCCCGGATCGCTCCACGACTTCGGGGATCTGGGCGAACTCGTGCGTGATCAGGCGGTCCCACAGTTGCGACGCCTGGGCATCTGGCTCGGCGAACACCACGTCGAATCCCACCGCACCGATCTGGTACCGATCGAAAAGTTGTCGCACAAACTGCGCAAACTTGTAACGCGGCCACGGCCAGCCTTCCTCGGCCAGGCTGCGCTCATCGAGGTCGACAATGACGATACGCGGGTCGGGGGTACCGGGAACCGTCAGCCTGACACGGGCGTCATAGGTGAAGGATTCAACAACGTCGAGCAGACGCAAGGGCATCCAGCGCCCGGCATGCAACAGAAATATGACGAAGACAACGGCGCTGATACCCAGACGGACCATGCTGCGCGCACCCATGCCTCGCTCCCCCTCCAGTTCCGGGCTGCGGATCGACGGCAGGCCCCGGACCCGGGCGCAGACCCCGCCGGCGGTATCGTCGGCCTCGGTCGACAAGGTATCATCTTAGCTTATGCCCGAAACACTGAACGCCCAGCGTCTGGCCGCTCTCTACGAGCGCTACGTTGGATATCTGAGCACCACTGTCAATATCGTGCTGACCGCCACTGTCGCGTGGCTGCTGGCGCAGTTGGCGTGGGCGCTGGTACCGGCTCCGGAGGCTGCCCGCTGGCGGCCGGCGCCGGTCTCGAAATCAGCCACCCCGACGTCACGGACCACGCTCGACGTGTCATCCGTGATCGGACGCCAGCTGTTCGGCACCGCTGCGGCACCGGAGCTGACCGAGACGCATGCCGAAGAGGCCCCGGACACCCGGCTGTCGCTGAAGTTGATGGGCGTCCTCGCCGGCACAGACGATGCACCCACTTCACGCGCCCTGATTGCCGCCTCCAACGGCGAGGAAAAGCCCTACGCGGTCGGTGACGAGGTCATCTCCGGAGTCAGCCTGAAGGCGGTCTATCCGGACCGGGTCATCCTCGAGCGCCAGGGCAATTTCGAGACCCTGCGCCTGGACAAGGACGCCCCCAGCCGCGCAAACGTCGCGGGCGTCTCGCGCGCATCGGCCGATCCGAACGCCGCGTCGCTCAACAAGATCCGCAGCGAGATCCTCAGCGATCCGACCAAGGCGTCGAACTACCTGCGGGTGCAACCGGCCAACTTCAACGGCAAGCTGCGCGGCTATCGCCTCTATCCGGGGCGCGAACGAGAGATCTTCAAGAACCTCGGACTGCGCCCCGGCGATCTGGTCACGGCGGTCAATGGCGTACAATTGGACGACAATCAGAAAGCCTTGCAACTCCTCGGGGAGCTCAGTCAGGCCACCAGTGTCTCCCTGACCATCGAGCGCGGCGGACAGTCGCAGATGCTGAACCTGAGTCTCAACTGATCCTATGAAGATGCGATTTCCGACCCTGCGCCGGCTCTGCGCCGCGCTCGCGATTGCAGTGGCAATGCCGGCGCACGCCGACGTCACGCTCAACCTCAAGGACGCGGACATCAGCACGCTGATCGCGACCGTCAGCGAGGTCACCGGCAAGAATTTCATCGTCGATGCCCGGGTCAAGGGCAAGGTCACGGTCATCAGCGCCTCGCCGATGAGCGAGGACGGCCTTTACGAAACCTTCCTTGCGGTGCTGTCCGTCAACGGCTTCGCGGCGGTCCCGTCCGGCGACACGATCAAGATCATCCCCGAAGCCACCGCCCGTCAGGAAGGCAGCGGCGCCTTCGGCAACGCCAGCAGGCTGCCGATCGACGAAATCGTGACCCATGTGTTCCAGCTGCAGAACATCAATTCCGCGCAGATGGTGCCGATCCTGCGTCCGCTGGTACCGCAGTGGGGTCATCTCGCAGCCTACCAGCCGAACAACACGCTGATCATCGCCGACCGCGCCGCCAACGTGGAGCGCCTCGGCAAACTGATCACACAGATGGATCAGGCCGGCGACCGCGACATCCAGTACATCCGGCTCGAGTACGCATCGGCCAGCGAGGTGGTCCGCATCCTCACCGCGATGACCCAGCAGGACAAGCAGGCGGACCCGACCAACAAGCCGGCGACGATCATCGCCGACGAACGCAGCAACAGCATCCTCATCGGCGGCGACAAGAGCGAACGCCAGAAATTCATCGACGTCATCAAGCAGCTCGACATTCCGCTGAAGGACGACGGCGCGACCCAGGTCGTCTACCTGCAGTACGCCAGCGCCGAGAATCTGGCCCCGATCCTGGAGGGCTACGCACAGGAAGTCGGCAAGTCGCGCAACGCGGGCGGAGCGGCACCGGCGGCTGCCCAGGGCGCTGCCGGCGCCTACGGCCAGGCCCGCGTCCTGGCCGACACCGATACCAACGCGCTGATCATCACCGCGGCACCGAAGATCATGCGCCAGATTCGCGACGTGATCGCCCAGCTCGACATCCAGCGCTCGCAGGTGCTGGTCGAGGCGATCATCGCGGACGTCGGCGCCAAGCGCTCGAATCAGCTCGGCGTGGACTGGGCGGTGTTCAACGGCGACCGCGTCGCCGCCGCCGGCATCCTCGATCCGACGACCCTCAGTGCACTGGCGTCGGCGGCAACCTCGGGCACCTCGACCGCCGCGCTCGGCGCGATCGGACAGGGCATCAACATCGGCGCGGGCCTGGACGGCGGCAACAACGGCACCACCTTCGGCCTGCTGCTCAAGGCGCTCAAGGGCGACGGCGACACCAACGTGCTGTCGACGCCGACGCTGGTCACGATGGACAACGAGGAAGCCAAGTTCTCCGTCGGCCAGGAAGTCCCGTTCCTGAGCGGCCAGTACAGCAACACCGGCACCTCCAACACCTCTGGCGTCGTCAATCCGTTCCAGACCATCCAGCGCAAGGACGTCGGCCTGACCCTGGCGGTCACGCCGCAGATCAGCAAGGGCGCCAGCATCAAGCTGAAGCTGGAACTGGAGATCTCCAGCGTCGCCAGCGGAACCGCCGGCGCGTCGGACCTGATCACCAACAAGCGCACCCTGTCGAATGTCGTCAGCGTCGAGAACGGCCAGGTGCTGGTCATCGCCGGCCTCATCGACGACCAGATCCAGGATCAGAAGCGCAGCGTGCCCTTCCTCGGCGACATCCCGCTGCTCGGCGCGCTGTTCCGCTTCCGCAAGGTCGACAAGACCAAGAACAACCTGATGCTGTTCATCCGGCCGTCGGTGCTGACCAAGCAGAGCGACATCGACTATTACACGCGCAAGAAGTACGAAAACGTACGCCGGACGCAGCTCAACTCGGCACCGGGTGCCGCGCCATTCGTCGGCAAGAGCCCGCGCCCGCTGCTGATGCCGTTCGAGGAATACAAGGCGCAGGTACCACCCTCGGAACCGTCCGGCGAACCGGCGGCGACCGAGCCGGCCGCTGCGCCTGCGCCCGAAACCGAATAGTCCGACCGCGTATGTCTGCAGAGTTTCGGCGCCCTTCGTTCGCCTTCGCCAAGCGAACCGGACTGATCGCCACGGAGGATCTCGGCGATCACGTGGTGGTCGTGGCACGCCCGGGCGTCTCGATCGACTCGGTGCAGGAGACGCGTCGCTTCCTGGGGCGCCCGCTGCGATTGCGCAACATCTCGCCGTCCGAGTTCGACGCGCTGCTGGCACGGACCTACGAGGGTCAGACCACCGACACCGCCAGCCTGATGTCAGGCCTGGACGAAGACGACGCGGACCTGGACTCGCTCGCCCAGGCCCTGCATGAAAACCAGGACCTGCTCGAATCCGACGACGACGCGCCGGTCATCAAGTTCATCAACAGTCTGCTGGTCGAGGCAATTCGCGAAAACGCGTCCGACATCCACGTCGAGAGCTTCGAAAGCCGCCTGCAGATCCGTTTCCGTGTCGACGGCGTGCTGCGCGAAGTGATGTCGCCCCCGAAGAGCCTGGCACCGCGTCTGGTCTCGCGCATCAAGGTCATGGCCAAGCTCGACATCGCCGAGAAACGCCTGCCGCAGGACGGCCGCATTTCACGCGCCTTCGGCGGCCGCAAGGTCGACGTGCGTGTCTCGACCCTGCCGACCGGGCAGAACAGCGAACGCGTGGTCATGCGTATCCTCGACAAGCAGGCCGAGCGCCTCGATCTCGAACAGCTCGGCCTCGACGACACCGAGATTGCGACGCTCAAGCGCATCATCTTCCGTCCCTACGGCATTCTGCTGGTTACCGGCCCGACCGGTTCGGGCAAGACGACCACGCTGTATTCGGCGCTGTCGGTGCTCAATGACCGTAGCCGCAACATCATGACGGTCGAGGATCCGATCGAGTACTACATCGACGGCGTCGGCCAGACCCAGGTCAACACCAAGGTCGACATGACCTTCGCCCGCGGTCTGCGCGCGATCCTGCGCCAGGATCCGGACGTGGTGATGGTCGGCGAAATCCGTGACCTGGAAACCGCGCAGATCGCGGTCCAGGCCTCGCAGACCGGCCATCTGGTGCTGTCGACGCTGCACACCAACACCGCGGTCGGCGCGGTGACGCGCCTGCGCGACATGGGCGTGGAGCCCTATCAGCTGTCGTCGTCGCTGGTCGGCCTGCTGGCCCAGCGCCTGGTCCGTCGGCTCTGCCCCAGTTGCAAGGAGCCCTATGCGGCGACGGACGTCGAGAAGCAGCAGCTGCATGTCGAGCTGTCCAAGGACGTCACCCTGTACAAGCCGGCCGGCTGCCCCCAATGCCGTCATACCGGCTTCCACGGGCGCACCGGTATTCACGAGCTGATCGAGGTCGACCGCCGCTTCGAGGCGCTGATTCACGACAACGCGTCCGAACAGGCCCTGGAATCCTACGCCCGACAGAAAGGCGCCGGCATCCTGCAGTCGGGTCTGCGCAAGGTGCTCGCTGGCGAGACCACGTTGCGCGAAGTCCTGCGTGTGACGATCGAGGAATGATCATGCGCAGCGTCGCACGCCGCGCCCTCCGGGCGTTCCGTAAGACCGACTGATGGCCGCGTACGAGTACAGCGCGCTCGACGCGCGTGGCCGTCAGGTCAAGGGACTGATCGAAGGCGACACCCCGCGCAGCGCGCGCCAGATGCTGCGCGAGCGCGGTCTGATGCCGACCGAGATCAACGAGGTCGCGGAAGAGCGCCTCGCGCAACGCTCGGTGTTCTCCCGAAATCGCGGCAGTATCAGCAGCACCGAACTGTCCCTGTTCACGCGGCAGCTGGCGACACTGACCCGCTCGGGCCTGCCGATCGACGAAGCCCTGACCGCGGTCGCCGAACAGAGCGAGAGCAAGCGCGTCAAGCGCATCGCGATGGGTGTGCGCTCGGGTGTCGTCGAGGGCAGCTCGCTGGCGCAGTCACTCAACCAGTTTCCCAACGCCTTCCCGCCGCTGTTCCGGGCAACGGTCGAGGCCGGCGAGCAGTCCGGCAAGCTGGACTACATCCTCGAGCGTCTGGCCGAATACGTCGAACGCCGCCAGGTGATGCAGCAGAAGGTCATGCTCGCCGCGTTCTACCCGGCGATCCTGACGGTGGTGGCCATCTCGGTGGTGATGCTGCTGCTGACCTACGTCGTGCCGCAGGTCGTCGAGGTGTTCAACAGCATCGACGCCGAACTGCCGCCGCTGACGCGCGGCCTGATCGCAATGTCCGATTTCCTGCGCGACTACGGCATCTATCTGCTGAGCCTGCTGGCGATCGCGGTCCTGGTGTTCCGGCAGATGATGCGCAACGACGGTTTCAAGCGTCGGGTCCACCGCTTCCAGCTGCGCATTCCGCTGATCGGCCGGCTCACACGCGGCGCCAACACCGGCCGCTTCACCCGCACGCTGGGCATTCTGTTCGGCAGCGGCGTGCCGATTCTCGACGCGCTGCAGATCGGCACCCAGGTCGTCAGCAATCTGCCGATGCGCGAGGCCATCGAGCAGGCCGCCTCGCGTGTGCGCGAAGGCGCACCGCTGAGCCGGTCGCTCGCGGCCAGCAAGCTGTTTCCGCCGATCACCGTGCACCTGCTTGCCAGCGGCGAATCGTCCGGCAAGCTCGACGAGATGCTCGGTCATGCCGCGGAAAACCAGGAGCGCGAAGTCGAGACCCTGATCGCCGCGGTCATGGGCATCTTCGAGCCGGTCCTGATCCTGGTCATGGGCGGCGTCGTGCTGCTGATCGTCATGGCGATCCTGCTGCCGATCTTCGATCTCAATCAGCTCGTACAGTAGACCCGCGCCAGCGGATGGACGCCTTCGAGGCCATCGGCCTGCTGCTCACCGGTTTCTTCGCCAGCTTCTTCTCGGCACTCGCCGGCGGGGGCGCGGGCCTGCTGCAGTTTCCGGCGCTGATCCTGCTCGGCCTGAGCTTCGCCGGCGCCGTCGCCACCCACAAGGTCGCGGTCGTTGCGCTCGGGGTCGGTTCGACACTGCGCCATGTCCGCGAAGGCGGCATGGACTGGCGTTTTCTCGGGCTGATGACGCTGTTGGGACTGCCGGGCGTGGTGTTCGGCACCCGCATCGCGCTGTCGATTCCGGACCGCCCCGGCAAGATCGCATTCGGCGCGGTGAACATCGGACTCGGCCTGTACTCGATCCTGCGGCCCCAGCTCGGACTGGAGCGCCGCCCGATCAACCGCAGCGGCCGCGGCTTCGTCATCGGCTGCATGCTGACCTTCGGCGTCGGCTGGCTGACCGGTCTCGTCCCGTCGGGCCCCGGGGTATTCACGACGCTGCTGTTCCTGACCTGGTTCGGCTTCGACTACCGTCAGGCGGTCGCGATCACGATGATCATGGTCGGGCTGCTGTGGAATTCCGCCGGCGCGCTGACCGCCGCGTACAGCGGACCGGTGCAGTGGTCATGGGTTCCGGCGCTGGTCGTCGCGGGGATCGTCGGCGGCTACGCCGGGTCGCATCTGGGCCTGTTGCGGGGCAATCGCTTCATCAAGCGCGCCTATGAGGTACTGACGCTGCTGATGGGCGCCAGTCTGATCGCTCAGGGCCTCTGAGCTGCCGGCGCTATGAAACGGCGGCTGCGGGTGCCGCCTCGGGAACCAGCGCGGACGACATCAGCTGGCTGATCCGCGACGGAACATCCTTCTCGACTTCGCGCAGCGCCACGCTGATCGCCGTGGCGAAGGCCTGCGCATCGGCACTGCCATGCGACTTGATGACGATGCCGTTGAGACCGACGAAGCTGGCGCCGTTGTAGTTGCGCGGATCCATGCGCCCCCCCAGCGCCTTGAGCGCCGGCATCGCCAGCAGCGCCGCCATCTTGGTGAAGATCGAGCGGGTGAACTCTTCCTTGATGAAGCGGTAGATCAGCTTGGCGACACCCTCGCCGGTCTTCAATGCGACGTTGCCGGTGAAGCCATCGCAGACCACGACGTCGATGTCGCGCAGGAACACCCCATCGCCCTCGACGAAGCCGATGTAGTTCAGCGGCGACGCCTGCAGGCGCTGGGCAGCCTGCTTGATCACCTCGTTGCCCTTGATCTCCTCCTCCCCGATGTTGAGGAGGCCGACCTTCGGCTGCTCGATCCCGAGCGTCGCGGTGACCAGCGCGGCCCCCATCACCGCGAACTGCACCAGCTGCTCGGCACTGCACTCGGCGTTGGCGCCGAGATCGAGCATGTGAACGTGACCGTTGACCGACGGGATCGCCGAGATGATCGCGGGGCGATCGATCCCCGGCAGCGTCTTGAGCACGAACTTGGCCGTCGCCATCAGCGCGCCGGTGTTGCCGGCGGAAACGGCTGCCTGTGCGGCACCGTCCTTGACCAGATTGATCGCGACCCGCATCGACGAGTCCTTCTTGCCGCGCAAGGCCTTCGACGGCGCCTCATCCATGCCGACCACCTCGGACGCATGGTGAATCCGCAGCCGCGCCCCGAGATCGCCCGGATGCCGCGCGAGCTCGGCACGCAATGCCGACTCGTCGCCGACCAGGATCAGCTCGAGCTCCGGATGCTCACGCAACGACAAAAGAGCAGCGACCACGGTCACGGACAGACCGTGGTCGCCGCTCATCGCGTCGACTGCGAGTACGACGGGACGTCCCATCGATACGCGCGAATTCGCTTTGGAAGGTGCTGCTTACTCGTCGGTGTCGACGGCGGCCGTAGCCTTGTCGATCACCTTCTTGCCGCGGTAGTACCCATCCGCCGTCACGTGGTGACGCAGGTGGGTCTCACCGGAGGTCGGGTCGGTCGACAGCGTCGGCAGCGAAGCCTTGCGCTTCCACTGGGCGTGGCGGTGACCGCGCTTGGCGCGCGACTTGTGTGCGTCTTGAACTGCCATTGCTCTACTCCGTCAGGCCACAAGGGCCGGCTACTTAACTGATTTGTCCTTGAAATGCTGCTTCAGCGCCGCGAACGGGTTCTCCCGCTCCGACGGCGCGTCCACCGGCGAGGCCTGAGGCGCGCTCAGAATCGCATTTTCGCACGATTCGCAGCGCGGCAGCATCGGCATCGCCAACAAAACTTCATCCTCGACCAACTCGCGGAGCATCAGACGATCGTCGCGAACCCACAACGGGTCGGCGTCCGCCAGCGCCTTGCGCTCCTCATCCTCGCTGCGCACCAGTCGCAGATCCACCGTCAGCCGCAACGGCCACGCGAAACTCCGCTCGCAGCGCCGGCACTCCACCGGCAACTCGCCGGACACCGTGCCATGCAGGCGCGGCCAGCCCGCTCGTGCATCCGTGCGCAGGTCGACATCGACCGCGGCATCGGTGCCGGGTGCCAGCTGCGCCTGCAGCCGGGGCATCGCGCGAGCCTCCAGACAGCCGACAAAATGCATTTCCTGCTCGACTGCGGCGGATGCGCGCACTTCGTTCGGAATACCCATCTTCGACCCTCTGTTGCCGGCTCCCCCGTGATCCGCCGACCGCGCGCATCCGCGTCCCGGAAAACGGTCGCGCGACGCGCTGCAGGACTTGCAGACACGAAGGGGCGCGCATCATAGTGATGCGCCTTCGTAATGTCAAAGAAATTCGATGCTTAGCTTTCCACCGGAGTCCGGTTTCGACGAGCTGATCCTGGCCTCCGGGTCCCGCTATCGGGCCGAGCTGCTGGGCCGTCTGCGCCTGCCCTTCCGCCCCGTCGCCGCGGACATCGACGAAAGCCCGCTCCCGGAAGAGTCCACCGCCGCCCTGGTCCGCCGCCTGTCCCGCGAAAAGGCACTGCATCTGCGCCGCAGCCACCCGATCGCTGCCATCGTCGGCTCGGATCAGGCCGCCAGCCTCGGCGACGAACATCTGGGCAAACCGGGGACCCGCACGCGCGCGATCCGCCAGCTCGAGCGCATCTCCGGCCGCACGGTGAGCTTCCATACCGGCCTGGCCCTGTGTCTGCCGGATCGGATTCTCGAGGCCCAGGACGTCACCACCGTGCGGGTGCGGACGCTGAGCGCAGCCGAAATCGAGCGCTACGTCGACACCGAACCCGCGTTCGACTGCGCCGGCAGCTTCAAATGCGAAGGCCTCGGCATCGGCCTGTTCGACGCGATCGAAAGCCGGGACCCGACGGCACTGATCGGCCTGCCATTGATCGCGCTGTCCCGCCTGCTGCGCGAAGCCGGGCTGGCGGTGCCCTGAGTGCGGCGTCAGCGCGGGGCGCGCAGCCAGCGCGGCAGGTCCCGCACCGCGCCGAGCACCGCACGCGCTCCGGCGGCGCGCAGACGCCCGGCGTCGTGCACGCCGCAGTCGACGCCGACCGCCGGCATGCCGATCGACGCCGCCATCGCGACGTCGTATTCGGTATCGCCGATCATCAGCGCCTCGTCCGGCATCAGCCCCTCGAGTTCGAGCAGCTCGTGGAGCATGCGCGGATTGGGTTTGGACGCGGTCTCGTCGGCACAGCGCGAGCACGCCACCAGTGCATGCAGATCGGCGTGGTGGCGCAGCGACCGGTCCAATCCCCGCCGCGACTTCCCGGTGGCGATGGCGATGCGGCGCCCATCGCCGTGCAGCGTGCGTATCGCGTCGAGCGCGCCGGCGAACAGCGGTGCCTCGCCGGCGCCCTCGGCCAGCCATTTCGCCCGGTAGCCGTCCAGCAGCCGGCGCAGACCCTCGAGTTCCAACTCCGGATACAGGCGCTGCAGGGCCTCGTTGAGGCCGAGTCCGATCAGCTCGCTGATCGACTCATCGGAGCGCGGCGGCAGATCGAGCCCGGCGATCGCGCGCTGCATCGCGCCGACGATCTGCGCCGCCGAATCGGCAAGCGTGCCATCCCAGTCAAAGATCAGCAGTCTGATCCGCTCCATCGCTCCACTCTCTCAAGTCCAGGGGTCAATCAGAAACGCGCCACCACCGGCTTCAGCGCGTGCGCGGCAGCCGGTCCAGCAACTCACGCAGCTCGTCCGGCATCGGCGCGTTGACGATCAGCTTCGGCAACGGGCCCTCGGCCGGCAGGGCCAGAAAGTGCGAATGCAGGAACATGCGGGTCAAGCCGGCCTCGCGCAGCGGCCGGTTCTGGTCCCGCTCGCCGTAGCGTGCGTCTCCGGCGACCGGGTGACCCAAAGCCAGCGCATGGACGCGGATCTGATGCGTGCGGCCCGAGAAAATCTGGACCTCGCACAGGGTGGCATCACGATAGCGCGCGCGCGGCGAGAATCGCGACTTGGCGGGCTTGCCGTCGTCCTCGTCGATCTGGACCCGGCGCTCCCCGCCCGCCAGCCGGCTGCGCACCAGCGCCGCGTCGACATCGCGATCCTCGCCGCGCCAGCGCCCGACCAGCAGTGCGAAATAGCGCTTGTCCGCCAGACCGTTCTTGAACGCCCGCTGGGCCCGCAACAGCGCCGGCCGGGTCTTGGCCAGCAGCAGCACCCCGCTGGTATCGCGATCGAGGCGGTGGCACAGCTCCAGGAAGTCGTAGCGGTTCCAGGCCCGCAACGCCTCGATGACGCCATAGGCAACCCCGCTGCCCGAATGGCTCGCCAGTCCGGCCGGCTTGGAGATCGCCAGATAGTGCTCATCCTCATGGATGATCGCGTCGCGCAGGCGGTTGAGCACCGCGTCCGGCGGGCGCGGCGGAGTCGCCTTGTCCTCGACCCGTACCGGCGGGATCCGCACCTCGTCGCCGATCGCCAGCTTGCGCTCGGCCTTGACCCGGCCGCCGTTGACCCGGACCTGCCCGGAGCGCAGAAGGCGGTAGATATGCGATTTTGGAACTCCAGAGAATTGTTTCATAAGGAAATTATCAATTCTCTGCCCGTCTTCGCGTGCGGTGACGGAAATCTTGCGGACTTGGGGGCGATTCTGTGTCAAACTATGACACTCCGTAGGTTCAACTGGGGAAATTGGTTCCCGAACCGACGGTTACCGATGAGAAACAGGCGGTCAGGCGCGACGCATTCTAGCAGTCTGCCCTGCCGCTCAAGAGTTCAGTCCGCTGGCACATCGCCGCGAGCGGATATCTACCAACAATATGCGCATGCGCGCCCACGGGCCTATCTCTCGATCCGCACCATGATTGCCGTCCAGTCGATCGGCCCGATCTCGCGCCGCAGCGCAGACCAGGAATCACTGCATGAAACGCATTTTGATCAACGCCACGCAGCGCGAGGAGCTGCGCGTGGCCATTGTCGATGGACAGAAGCTTCACGATCTTGATATCGAAATCGCGGCCCGCGAACAGAAAAAGGGCAATGTTTACAAGGGTCGCATCACCCGCGTAGAACCGTCGCTCGAAGCCTGCTTCGTCGACTACGGCGCCGAGCGCCACGGCTTTCTGCCGGCCAAGGAAATCGCCCGCTCCTACCTCAAGGGGGGCGGCGGCAACCTGCGCGAACAGCTACAGGAAGGCCAGGAAGTCATCGTCCAGGTCGAGAAGGAGGAACGCGGCAACAAGGGCGCCGCGCTGACGACCTACGTCTCGCTGGCCGGGCGCTACCTCGTCCTGATGCCGAACAACCCGCGTGCCGGCGGCGTGTCGCGCCGCGCCGAGGGTGACGAGCGCGAGGAAGCCAAGGAAGCGCTCGACAAGATGCAGATCCCCGACGGCATGGGCGTGATCATCCGCTCCAACGGCGTCGGCAAGACGGTCGAGGAACTGCAGTGGGATGCCGACTACCTGATCGATATCTGGAACGCGATCGAAAAGGCCGGAACCGAGCGCAAGGCACCGTTCCTGATCTATCAGGAAAACAACATCATCCTGCGCGCGCTGCGCGACTACCTGCGTCCGGACATCGGCGAAGTCATCATCGACTCCGAACAGGTCTACGAGCAGGCGCGCACGCATCTCGAACACGTGATGCCGCATCATCTGCCGCGGCTGAAGCTGTACAGCGACGAAATGCCGCTGTTCTCGCGCTTCCAGATCGAATCGCAGATCGAGCTGGCCCACGAGCGCACGATCCGGCTGCCGTCGGGCGGCTCGATCGTCATCGACCATACCGAAGCCCTGACCGCGATCGACATCAACTCGGCCAAGGCCACCGGTGGCGCCGGCATCGAGGAAACCGCGCTCAACACCAACCTCGAGGCCGCCGAGGAGATCGCCCGCCAGCTGCGTCTGCGTGACCTGGGCGGACTGATCGTCATCGACTTCATCGACATGAACTCGCAGAAGAACCAGCGGGAAGTCGAGAAGAGTCTCGATCGCGCCGTCGAAACCGACCGCGCGCGCATCCAGATCGGCCGGATTTCCCGCTTCGGTCTGCTGGAGCTGTCGCGCCAGCGCCTGCGCCCGTCGCTGGGCGAACATACCCAGATCCCCTGCCCGCGCTGCAACGGCCGCGGCCAGATCCGCTCGGTCGAGAGCCTGTCGCTGTCGATCCTGCGCCTGATCGAGGAAGAGGCGATGAAGGACCGGACCGGGCGCGTCATCGCGCAGGTCCCGGTCGACGTCGGCACCTTCCTGCTCAACGAGAAGCGTCTTGCCGTCCGCGAAATCGAAGCCCGCTGCCGGGTGCACGTGGCGATCGTTCCGAACCCGACGCTGCACACCCCCAACCACGAGATCCGGCGCGTGCGCGCCGACCAGCTGAGCCAGGCCGACAACGCCGAACTCAGCTACGTGCTGGCCCAGAACTTCGACGCCGGCGCCCAGGAAGACGCGGCACGCCCCGCGCCGCCGCCGCGGCCGGCCGACCCGGCGGTCAAGCAGATCCTGCCGTCAGCACCGCCGCCGGTCGTCGCCCCCGCCCCGGTGATGGCACCGGTCGCATCCGGATCGTCCGAGGGATTCTTCGCACGCCTGATGCGCTGGCTCGGCTTCGGCGCCGGTGACGGCGGCGACAGCGGACAGCCGTCGGCCAAGCCCGCGGCGCGCGACACCGGCGCCAGCGGCCGCGGCAACGGGCGCGCGGACCGGCGCGAACGCGACCAGCGCCGCGGCGGCGACAAACGCCGCGACCAGCGCCGCGACGCCGGCAGCCGTCGTGACGGCGGCGCACAGCAACAGGAACGTCAGCAGCGCAAGCGTGACGATCGCGGCGGCGCACAACAGGCCGAACGCCCGGCTCGGGGCCAGCGCGGCCGCCGCAAGGGCGACGAAGCATCAGCTCGCGGCACCGCCACCGAACGCCCACAGCAGCAGGAACGCCAGCAGCAGCCACCGCAAAAGCCGGAGCAACAGCCGGCCGCAGCGCAGGGCGGCAAGCCTGAGCCGCGCCCCGAACCTGCGGATGTCCAGACCGTCGAGCCGTCGCAACCGAACGCTGTCGCGACTCCAGGCCCCGACAACGGAGCCGGAGCCGAAGCGCCGCGGGGCGAAGGCCGCCGTCGCCGCCGCGGTGGGCGTGGGCGTGGACGCCGCGATCGCGGCACGGCGAACACGGAATCCGCCAACACCGAACAGAACGGAACGACCGACAGCCCCCAGACCGGCGGGCCCGATGCCGATCAGCTGTCGACGCAGCCGGCCGAGGCGACCACGCCGAAGTCGGACGCCCGCGTGCAGCAGGCTGAGGAACAGCTGCCGCTGATCGCCGAGGACACCGACGGCACGAACGCCCAGCTCGAGCAGGCCGCCATCGCCACCGCGACGGCTGCCGCCGTTGCCGTCGCAGCTTCCGACTCCGAAGCGGCTCAGAAACCTGCTGAAGAGGCGGTCCCGGACGCACCCACGGAGCCAACGGCCCAAGCCGCTGACGCGGCAATTCCGACTCCGGAGCCGGCCGATGCCGACGTCAAGACCGAAGCCGCCGCGGCATCCGACGCCGAGGCTGCGCCGGCCGAGACGCCCGCAACGCCGCATCCGGAAACGGAGCCGGCTGCGCTTGCGACGCCGGTCGAATCCGAACCGGCACCGCCGGCGGAGGTGCCGTCGGAATCGGTCGCGCCTGACTCGGAAGCGACCACCCCGGGCGATGAACCGGACACGGCGGACATCACGGCAGAAGCGCCGGCTCAGGCCGACACTCCGCCCGCACCGGACGTCACCCCGGAGACTCCCGAGCGCGACGCCACGGACGACGACGCGACCGAGGCGACTCCGCCGGACGATACCGCCACCGCTGCGGATGCACCGACCGAGTCGGCGCCGCAGTTTCGTGCGACGGCCCCGGCTTCGGACTATCTGAGACTGTTCGAGCAGGCGGCTGCCGACCGCGCCGCCGCCTCGGCGGCCGAGCCGCAGCAGACGGCGCCCGCCGACACCGATGACGATGCGGCGAATCGCAACTGATCCGGAAGGCTGCGCACACGAAAAAGCCCGAGCAATGCTCGGGCTTTTTCATTTCCGCGGGAGTCGCAGCGCCTGCTGACGCCGCCGCGATCCAGGTTCAGCCGTCGGGTTTCAGTTCGCCAGCAGCGACGCGGCCGCCCGCAGATCGTCTTCGGTGTCGATTCCCCGCGGGGGCGGGTTGTCGGTGACGCCCATGCGAATCCGGAATCCGTGCGTCAGACCGCGCAGTTGTTCCAGCGCCTCGCAATCCTCGAGTGGCGCAGGCGGTAACCGGCTGAATTCGGCCAGCGCCGAGACCCGGTACGCGTACAGACCGATATGGCGAAACGCCAGGCCCTGCGGCAGCTGCGGCAGTTCCCGGGTGGCCCCCTCACGCCGCCACGGAATCGGCGCCCGCGAGAAGTACAGCGCGTAGCCGCGACGGTCCATGACGACCTTGACCACGTTCGGGTTCAGCCACTCGTCCGCGGTATGGATCGGATGACACAGCGACGCAACATGCGCCTCGGCATCGTCACTGAGCAGGCCGGCAGCCTGCCGGACCAGTGCCGGCGGCATCAGCGGCTCGTCACCCTGCAGATTGACGACGATCGTCTGAGCATCCCATTCCGCCTCGCGAGCGATCTCGTCGGCACGATCGGTCCCGGACTGATGGCGCTCAGAGGTCAGACGGACATCCGCACCGAATTCCGCGCAGGTGTCCCGGACCTCTTCGGAATCGGTCGCGATCACGACCTCCTCGGCACCCGAGCGGCGCGCGACTTCCCAGACGTGCCGGATCACCGGCTTTCCGCCGAGGGGCAGCAGCACCTTGCGGGGCAGTCGGGTCGACCCCAGCCGTGCCGGAATCACGACCTTGAAGGCACTCACTTGCCGAGTTCCTCGTCGCTCAGCGTGCGGGCTTCTTCCTCGAGCATGACGGGAATTCCGTCACGGACCGGATACGCCAGCCGCGACGCACGGCACCACAACTCCTGTCGGTCAGGGTGCCATTCGAGCGGCGCCTTGGTGACCGGACAAACCAGAATATCGAGTAAGCGCTGATCCATCGTGTCAAATCATGCCCAGGGCCGGGCATTGTGACACAAGCACGGACCGGTTTTGGCGAATCACTCGCGCCGCAGAATCCAGTCGACGAAGCGGCCGGCGACCCAGTTCTCGCGGAAGCTGCGCACCACCGCGGTCCGGTCATACGCGGTCCGCAGCCAGTCCTCGAAGCCGATCCCGCTCTGATCGCGGGCCGCGCGATAGGTTTCGAAGAAATGATCAAGCACACCGGTCTTGGCCTGCCGCACATGGCCGAAGCGCCAGAAGCTGAGCTGGCGCATGGCCTGCTCCAGGGACGCCCCCTGCTGCATCAGCAGGTAGATCGCACTGGCCAGCCCGGCCCGGTCGGCGCCCGACTTGCAGTGGATCAGGATCGGCTTCTCCAGCGTCTCGTAGAGCCGATTGAGGCCGATGACCTCCTCGACCCTGGGCGCGTCGCGAGACCGCATCGGAAAGTGGACGATCTTCAGATCGAGATCCCGGCAGGTCCGCCATTCCAGCACATTGGACCCGATATGGGGTTCCAGCCCTCGCAGGTTGATCACGGAGCGGATGCCACAGGCAGCCGCCTCCCGGAGCTGGTACGGCAGCGGATGGCTGGACCGGTACAGACCGTCGGCCACCCGATGCCGGGTGTTGAAGACGCAGCGCAGGAAAGCGTGGTCCTTCAACAGCGAGTGGGTCCAGATCGAGAGACGGCGCAGCGGCGCCGGTTCGAGCAGGGGTTGCGGAAGAATCGGCTCGCGGACGGTCAGGGGTGCGTTCATGGCGCGCATTCTGGCGACGCCGCATGACACGTCCGCGAGCAGCGGATGAAGATGTGGTGACAACGCCCGCTACGACGCAGCCGTCCCGAGCCGGGTCGCCAACAGCTGCAGCAGACGGTCCCGGGCTGCGGCCTCGAACACCGCGTCGACTGGCACCATCCACAGCCCCGCCAGTCCCAGACGGGCACACTTGACCGCATCCTTCTCCGTCATCAGCACCGGCAGCTTGTCGCCGAACGTCAGGTCCTCGCTGCGATAGGCATGGTGATCGGCGAACGGGTGCGGGCGCACCGAAATCCCATACGCCTGCAATGCCTCGAAGAAGCGGTCGGGATGGCCGATGCCGGCCACGCCATGCACCGTGCGCCCCATGAACTCGGTCAGATGACGGACTTCGCCGGTGTCGAGCGCGACGGCGGTCTCGCCCGCCAGGCGAAACCCTACGGCATCCGGCCCGTAGACCGTGGCGTCGCCGCCGTTGACGAGAACCAGATCGACCTTGTCCAGGCGCGCCGCCGGCTCGCGTAGCGGCCCGGCTGGCAGCAGAAATCCGTTGCCGAAGCCGCGGACCCCATCGACGACGCACAGCTCGAGATCCCGGGCGAGCTGACGGTGCTGCAGACCGTCGTCACAGACCAGGACATCGACCTCAGGGTGCAGCGCCAGCAAGCGCTGCCCCGCCGCATGGCGATCCGGCGCGACCACCACGGGGACGCCAGCGCGGCGCGCGATCAGCACCGGCTCGTCCCCACCGGCAGCCGGATCGCCGTATCCGTCGACCGCCATCGGGAACGGCCCGGTCCCACCGTATCCGCGGCTGAGGACACCCGGACGGTGTCCGAGCCGCCGCAGCGCATCGAGCACCCACAGGGTCACCGGGGTCTTGCCGGTTCCGCCCACGCTGATGTTGCCGACCACGATCACCGGAACCGGCAGACGCCGCTGCCGGCGCTCGCGCCGCACCTGGCTGCGCCGGGCCGCATCGCCATAGATCCGCGCCAGTAGCCGCAACGCCCACGGGGGCGTCTGGCCGCTGTACCACAGCCGCTGCAGCCAGGCACTCATTCGGTGGTCGCGATCCCCGGTTCCGGCTCCTCGCGGAACTGCAACCGATGCAATGCCGCGTAGACGCCGCCCTGCGCGAGCAGATCGGCGTGACGCCCCTGCTCGGCGATGCGCCCGTCCTGCATCACGACGATCAGATCGGCGTTCTGGATCGTCGACAGGCGGTGCGCGATGACCAGCGTCGTGCGGCCGCGCTTGAGCACGTCGAGTGCCTGCTGCACGTAGCGCTCCGACTCGGTATCGAGCGCCGACGTGGCCTCGTCCAGAATCAGGATCGGCGCATCCTTGAGCAGCGCGCGGGCGATCGCGATGCGCTGGCGCTGACCGCCGGACAACATCAGGCCGTCCTGACCGATCGGCGTGTCGAGACCCTGTGGCAGCTTCTGGATGAAGTCCCACGCAAACGCCTGGCGTGCCGCCGCCTCGATCTGCTCACGCGTTGCCTGCGGCTGACCGTATGAAATGTTCTCGCCGATGGTGGCGTTGAACAGCACCACGTTCTGGTCCACCAGCGCGATCTGCCGACGCAGGTCGCGCAGCGGATAGTCACGCAGGTCCTGCCCGTCCAGCCGCACCGCGCCACCATCCGGATCGTAGAAACGCGGAATCAGCGACAGCAGGGTCGACTTGCCACTGCCGGACTTGCCGACGAAGGCCACCGTCATGCCCGCGGGCACGTCGAGATTGACGTGATCCAGTGCCGGCGCCGAATTCGGGTCGTAGCGGAACACCACGTCGTCGAAGCGCAGCACGCCGTCGGCCCGCTCCAGGGGCGTGCGGCCCAGATCACGTTCGGCCGGCGTGTCGAGGAACGCAAACAGATCGGCCGCCGCGACGATGCCGGTCTGCATGCTCTGGCTGAGCTTGGTCAGATTGTTGAGCGGACCGCGCAGCGCCAGCATCGCACCGATGAACGCCACGAAGGTTCCCGGCGTCATCGTATCCAGCGTCTCCGGCCGCGTCGCCAGATACACGAGCACCGAGACGCCGACTGCCGCGATCAGCTCCATCGACACCGAGCTGGCCGCGCTGGTCGCGGTGATCTTGATGCTCAACTGGCGGGCGCGATTGGCCACGCGCCGGAAGTATTCGAGCGCGGTCGATTCGCCGCCGTAGATCTTGACGATGCGGCGACCGGTGATCGCCTCGTCGGCGACATGGTTGATCTCGCCGACGTTCTGCTGGATGCGGGACGACACCCGGCGGAAGCGCTTGTTGACCCAGCGCAGCGAGAAGGTCACCACCGGCGCGATGGCGAAGACGAAGATCGCGAGACGCCAGCTCATGTAGAACATGGTCGCGAGCAGGCCGATCACGGTCAGCCCGTCCTTGACCAGCGAGCTGAGGGTCGTGGTCGTGGACGCCGCCACCTGATTGGCGTGAAACGTCAGCTTGGCCTGCAGGTCGGCGTTGCGGCTCTTGTCGTGGTGCGCGACCGGCACGAACAGCAGGTGTTCGAAGACCTGGCAGCGGATCTTCGCAACGACACCCTGCCCCAGCCACGCCATCCCGTAGGACGAACCGAATCCGCTCGCGGCGCGGATCAGGAACAACGTCACGATCGCAAACGGCATGACCTTGATCACGAACGGGTCGCGCTCGACGAAGCTGCCATCGGTCAGCGGCTTGATCAACTGGATCACCGCCACCTCGGTGCCGGCGAACATCGCCATGCACAGCAACGCGCCGACAAAAATGCGCCAGTTCGGCAGCGCGTAGCCGAGCAGCCGTCGATAGATCTTCAGCGGCTGGTGCGCGAGTATGGATTGCGAGCTCATTGGGGGGTCAGGGGGAATCGACCCGATATGTTAGCAAGTGGAGCCCCCCTTGCTTAAACTCACCGGCGCGCCCACCTTTATCGACCCAGCAAATGTCCAAAACCCTGTTCGAAAAGATCATTGACCGCGAGCTGCCCGCCACCATCGTCTACGAAGACGAGCAATGCATCGCCTTCAGGGACATCAATCCGGGCGCGCCGACGCATATCCTGCTGGTTCCGCGCAAACCCATGCCGACGCTGGGCGACGCGACGCCGGAAGACCAGAACCTGCTCGGCCATCTGATGCTGACCGCGCCCAAGATCGCCGCCGCCGAGGGCTTCGGCGACGCCTTCCGCCTCGTCGTCAACAACGGCGCCGCAGCCGGCCAGTCGGTGTTTCATCTGCATCTTCACATTCTGGCGGGCCGTCCGATGAAGTGGCCGCCGGGCTGAGCCACGCCGCGGCACCTGCGCGAGAAAGCCCAGTCCGGATACGGCGCGCGATCGTGTCACCGGCATCTCGCCCGGAATCCGGGCCCTGAGACTGACCCGGCGGCGCACTCAGTACACGTCCCGCCGGTATCGCCCCTGCGCACGCAGATCGTCGACGACCGCGGCCCCGAGGATCTGCCGCAGCACCGCGTCCACCCCCGGCGCCATGCCCTTGAGGCTGCCGCAGACGTATACGTAGGCGCCCTGATCGACCCAAGCGACCAGGCGCGCCGCCGCCCTGCGCAGCGCATCCTGTACGTAGCGCACCGCTTCACCGTCGCGTGAAAAGGCCAGATCGACGTGCGCCAGCACGCCGCTGGCCTGCCATGTCTCGATCTCGTCGCGACACAGGAAGTCACTGCCGCGGCAGCGCTCACCGAACAGCAGCCAGTTGCGCCCCCCGCGGGTCCGGGCACGCGCACGCAGATGGGCTCTGAGACCCGCCAGACCGGTGCCGTTGCCGATCAGGATCATCGGCGCGTCGTCGGGCGGCGGACGGAAAGACGGATTCTCACGGATGCACAGCTCCACCTCGGCGCCGATCGGCGCGCACCGGGTCAGCCATCCGGATCCGATGCCGGGACGACCGTCGGCACCGCACTGCAGCCGGACGATCAGCTCGAGCTGGCCATCCTCCGGAATCGAGGCAATCGAGTACGTCCGCGGGACGCTCCGACGATCGGCCTCTGCAACCGGAACCGCGATCTCGGCAACATCGCCGGCCGACCAATCGCCGACACCACCGCCCGCGGGCACCAGCACGACCCGGAACACCGGCCCACCGGGACTGCCCGGATTCAGGTGCTCGCGCGCCGACAGGCGCGAGCGCCGATGCGGCGACATCCACGCCGTGGTTGCGACGCCGCCGGACAGGAATCCCAGCGCCTGCTGCCATCGCTGCAGTGCCAGAGCATCCCCGCTGTCGACGTCGATGCGGTCGAACAGTGGGCTGGCACCGCAGTTCCTGAGCCAGGCGTCCAGCGCCATCCCGAAACCACAGAATCTGGAATAGCGGCGGTCGCCCAGCGCCAACAGGCCGAACCGGAGCCGCGACAGATCGGTCCTTGCGTGCATCCATTCGCGCTGGAACGCAACGGCACCGTCCGGCGCATCGCCGTCCCCGGTCGTGCTGACGACGAACAGCAGTCTGTGCGCGCCCGACAACGCCGCGGCGTCCAGCCCCGCAAGCGGCTGGGCCACCGCCGGGACCCCGCCCTGGCACAGCAGCGCCGCGGTACGGCGGGCGATCTCCTCGGCGGTGCCGGTCTGACTGGCATGGACGACACGGAGATCCGCGTGCCGTGTCGGCACGGTGCTGCGCAGCCGCCGTCGCAGCACCACGGCGCAGCCGCCCAGATACAGCAACACGACTGCAGCGGCGGCAGTCCAGCGCGCAACACCCGGCGGCACCCAGCGCCAGCCGGCGGGCTGAACGAGCCAGGCGAATCCGGCGGCGGCCAGCAATGCGACGATCAGGCCGGCATATGCCCAGCGCGAAGCCGATGACGACAGCAGCCTGCTCACTCAGCCCTCTTTCACCGTCTCGGGCGTCACGGCGCAAGCACTTCGAACACACCGGTATAGCTGGCGCTGCGCTGGGTCGCGGGTGCACGGGCATGCGCATCGCGCAGCGCGGCATTCATCCAGTACAGGCCCGGCCCCGGCCACTCGACGGTGAAGCGGCCATCGGCGTCGGTATTCAGCTCGATCGCGTCGACCGCATCACGATAACGAACGCCGTCGGCGATGATCTCGACGCGTAGGCCCGCGGCGGGCTTGCCATCGAGCAATAGCTGGAAGACCGCCGGCTCATCGGCATAGAGATCGTTGAACGGCGTCACCGGCGTCAGCTCGAGCCCCTGTCCGCTCGGCTGCAACGCGGTGTCGCTGGGCTGCCCGGCGGTGACGTAGGTTTCCAGACGCCGCTGCATCTGGCTGACACGCAGGTTCGCGGCATCCTTCGGCACGGCCCGGGCAAACCCCGCCGCAGTGAACACTTCACCACGCGGCGGCCAGCGCCGGCGCTGCTTGCCGTCTTCCCACGTCGCCATCATGCCCTGCGTGGCCACGGCGATCCGGTAGGTCCCCTCCTGCTTCAGCTGCAGATCGAAGCTGCTGCGCAGGCGGCCGGTCGACAGGTTTTCAGGTGCGACCTGCGTGCCATCCGGCGCGGTCACGACCAGCTCGTCGAGACGCAGCGGTGCGTGATCCTTGACGAAGGGCTGGGTCGAGGCGCCACCATCGACCGTCACCCACTGTCCGACACTGAGGACCGTCTTGGATGGCTGCAGCCAGGTGTTGTGCGCGGATGCGGCGGCCGACAACAGCAAGGCCGGGATCACGGCTGCGGTGGCGTGACGAATGTGCATGTCTTACTCCTTGATCGGGTGAACATCGGGATTGCGCCGGGCTCAGGGTTCGAGGATCAGGCGGACCATGCCGAGTTCGCGTGTCCCTGCCGCCGTCAGGGTCCGGATCGCGGCCGGGGGCCATGCGAAGCCGATCTCGACGAGTTCGCGCCCACCTTCCTCGCGCGCAGCCTCGACGCGCAGCTGGTAGTCGCCGGGCGCGAGCGCCGGCACCACACCGCGTCCCGGATCGAAACGGGCAGCGTGCTCGCCGACGGGGCGCGTTGCGCTGCTGACACCATCCACCGGCAGACTCAAGCCCCGCCCACTGCGTCGCCACCATTGGCGCAGGTCCGGCAGCCACTTGCTGCCACGCTCGGCATTCGGCGGCGCACCCGGCCGATCCTGCTGGTACCAGAGCAGCAGATTGGCGACGACCCTGCGGTCGCCGTCCTCGATCCACGCGGCGACGTAGGGCCGGTGGTATTCGGCGACGTCGAGTTGCGGAACCTGCACACTGATCTCGAGTTGCTGCGCCGCCGCAGGCCCGGCCCACAACAGCAGCAACAGCAACGTACCCACGGTTCGCTGACGCATGACGCTCCTCGGAATGTCGTCAATGAATGAACAGGATGGCCAGCAGCAGCGGCATGACGACACCGAGGCCGACCGTCGGCCAGGTGGCGCCGCGCTGGCTCGCGTGCAGCTTGAGCAGGACCAGGCCGGTGACGGAAAAGATCAGGCAGGCCACCGCGAACAGATCGATGAACCAGCCCCAGACCGCACCGGCGTTGCGGCCCTTGTGCAGGTCGTTGAAATACGCGATCCAGCCACGATCGGTCCGCTCGTACTCGATCCGGCCGTCGTCCAGCGTCACGCTGAGCCAGGCGTCGCCGCCGGGACGCGGCAGGCTCAGATAGACCTCGCCTTCGGACCATTCCGCCTCGCGCGGCCCGACCCGCAGCGACCATTGCTCGGCCAGCCAGCTTCGCAGCGGCCCCGGCAGCGCACCGCCGCCGACACCGCGCAGGCTGTCGAGCACATCGCCCGGCAGCACCGCACCTAGCGTGGTCACCCGCGGCTTGGCCGGAATCTGAGAAGCATGGTTCAGCGTGATGCCGGTCAGGCTGAACAGCATCATCGCTCCCAGACAGAGCGCCGAGCTGATCCAGTGCCACCGGCGCATCACGCGCAGCCAGCCGGCGCGCCCCCGGCCGCCCCTGGCCGCGGCGGTCGCCCATTGCGTCGCGTCGTCCATCAGACCTCGGCCCAGCGACGCAGCAGGTTGTGATAGACGCCGGTCAGCGCCACGACCGACGGATGCTCGGGCACGTCCGCGCCAACGGCCTGGATCGCCCGATCCAGTTCCAGCAACAGGCGCCGCTGACCGTCGTCCCGCACCATGCTCTGAATCCAGAAGAACGACGCGACCCTCGCCCCACGCGTCACCGGACTGACGCAATGCAGGCTGCTGGAGGGATACAGCACCATGTGCCCCGCCGGCAGCTTGACCCGATGCGTCCCGAAGGTGTCCTCGATCGTCAGCTCACCGCCGTCGTATTCGTCGGGCTCCGAAAAAAACAGCGTGGCCGACAGATCGGTGCGGACCCGCGCCCCGGTCGGACGGTGCTGGCGCACCGCGTTGTCGACATGCGTGCCGAAGCCTCCACCATCGCGATAACGATTGAACAGCGGCGGAAACACGTGCGCCGGCAACGCTCCCGCGATGAACTGCGGGTGCGTGCTCAGGGATTGGACGATGAGGCCGCCGACTTCCCGCGCCGTCGGGTGGGTTTCCGGGATCTGCTCGTTGCGCTTGACCCGCGCCGACTGGTGACCGGCGGTGACAGTGCCGTCGACCCATTCCGCGGCATCGAGCAGCGCGCGGCAGCGTTCGAGCGCATCGCCACTGATGACATCGGGAATCTGCAGCAACATGATCCGGCGCCGCTCAGAAGTCGAAGTTGACCGACGCCAGCACCTGACGGCCCGGTCCGAGCGCGGCGTAGTGCGATGCATAGGCCTTGGTGTAGTAGACCTCGTCGGTCAGGTTCAGCACGTTGACCTGGAAATCGACGTTGGCACTGACGCGGTAACTGGCCACCGCGTCGAAGCGCCAGTAATCCGGAACCTTCTTCTGCGGCGTCGAACTGGTACTGCCGTAGACCTCATCGACGTAGTACGCACCGCCGCCGACGCTCAGCGCCGGCAATACCCGATAGGTCGTGAACAGGCTCAGGCTGTTTTCGGGCGTGTTGGTCAGCGGTTCGCCGACCGCCGCGCTGTCGTAGCCCCCCTCGACCAGCTCCGAGTCCAGATAGGAGTAGCCACCGAACAGCATCCAGTCGGAGGTGAGTCGCCCGGAGAAGCTCAGCTCGGCGCCGCTGACACGGGTTTCACCGGCCTGCTCGAAGACACCCGTGGCAACCTCGATGTTCGCGTTCTTGCGACGCATGTCGAAGATCGCGGCGCTGAGCAGGAGGCGTTCATCGAACAGCGCCCATTTGACGCCGACCTCGGCGTTGGTGGTCTCCTCGGGATCAAGGTTGAGATTGCTGGCGCGGCAGCGCCGCGTGCAGTCGTCCGGGCTGCCGGGAAACGGCGCGTCCTCGTCGGAAGTTCCGAGAGCGGCCGGCGTCGAGGACGTGGCGTAGCTCACGTAGACGCTGCCGGCTTCGACCGGCTTGAACACCAGGCCGAGCTGGTAATTCACGAAGTTGTCACGACTGACGCCGTTGACGCTCGGATCGGACGGTTTCTCCGCCTCGGTTTCGTAGCGGTCCCAGCGCAGGCCCAGATTGGCGAGCCAGCGCTGGCTCAGCGTCACGGTGTCGAAGGCATAGACGCCGGTGACGTCGGTCGTGTAGTGCGTCGGCATGTGGTTGCGCTGCACCGTCCCCTGCCAGGGATCGTACGGATCGGGGTCGAACAGGCTGCTGCAATCACCGGACGCCAGCAGCAGCGGTCCCTGCTCCGGATCCGAGCAGTCGGTGCCGCTACCCGCACCGGCGCTGGTCACCGTCCAGCCGTCCTGGGTCTTCTTTTCGCGATTGAACTCCAGCCCGACATTGAAACGGTGCCCGAATCCGGCGGTGACGAACGCCCCACTCAGATCGGTCTGGTTGGCAAAGGTATCGGTCTGGGTCCAGCGGCTCTTGGTATTGCGATAGACCAGTCCGTTGGCGACGTTGCCCTTGCTGTCGTCGGGATTGGTCACGACGTAACTGTTGGTCGACGCGCCGTAGCGCGTGACGTTGCGCAGCACCATGCCGTTGGCCAGATCCCGCTCGGCGCTGAACGTGCCGATATCGGTCTGGGCCTCGCGGAAGTCCCGGGACACCAGGCCGTAGAACGACTCGGCATCGACGTTCATCGTCTCGGTCACCGGCAGACCGGTGTCCAGGTCATAGGGGATGCTGTAGTCGGGCATGCTGTTGTCGGTGAGGTGGTAGTAGCTCATCGACACGCGGGTGGGCGATCCGATCCCGAACGCCAGCGACGGCGCCACGCCCCATTTGTCGTAGTCGACCGCATCGTCCCGCCCCGGCACCTTGCCCTTGCTGGCCATGACGTTGAAGCGCGCCGCAACGCCGTCGCCGACGACCCAGTTCTGATCGACCGTTCCGCGCAACATGTCGGCTGTTCCGAGCATCAGCGTTCCACGCGTGAAGGCCTCCGCCTTCGGTGTCTTGGTCACCAGGTTGATGCTGCCGCCGCCCGAACCGCGACCCGAATACGCCGAGTCGGCACCCTTGATGACCTCGACCGACTCCAGAGCGAACACCTCGCGCGTCTGCGTCCCGATGTCGCGCAGGCCGTCGACGAACAGGTTCGAGGTCGAGTTCAGCCCCCGCACGATCGGCCGGTCGGCGATCGGCTGCCCGCCCTCCCCGGCACCGAAGGTGATGCCGGGCACCTGTCGCAAGGCATCCTGCAACGACGTCGCCGCCGCCTCCTGCATCAGATCCTCGGGGATGATGGTCAGCGAGCGTGGCGTATCCAGCACCGGCGCGGTGAACTTGGCCGAGGACGGCTGCGGGACCGACGCGCGCCCGGCCGGGTCAGCCTCCACCGTGATGTCCGGCAACGCCTGTGCGACCTCCAGCGTCGCGGCCTTGTCGGCCTCCGCTGGCGCCGATTCGGCAAAGGCCGGGCAAGTGTTGAACGCGACAACGGCGGCCGCAATCTTGGTCAAACGCAGTCTTGGCTCCACGCAGATGCTCCCTGATGGTATTGAGCCCCGGGGCATTCGCCGGCCGGGGCAGCTGGCGGCTCAGGCCGCCCTCACAAATCATTAACGAGAAGCTAACTGATAATGATTTGCATTTCAATCTCGACCAGAAAAGTTCCGCGATCGTCCTACTTTCGAAATGGATCCGCCCCTACGTCGCCGCCCGGATCCGGGCCGCCCGCATGATCAGGGCGTCGTCGACGGAGACGCCTGCGCGGGCATCGGCGGCACCAGCAACTGGGCGTCGACACGGGCGTCGAACCAGTTCACCCGCCAGTCGAGATGTGGGCCGGTCGCACGCCCGCTCATCCCCGACAACGCGATCGGCTGCCCGCGCTCGACCACCTGCCCCTCCTCGACCAGCAGCTTCGACAGATGCAGGAAGGCCGACGACAGACCGTGGCCGTGATCGATCATCAACGTCGCGCCGGTGTAGTACATGTCGGGATGCGCCAGGGTCACGACCCCACCCGCGGGGGCCCGCACCTCGGTGCCCACCGGCACCGCGACATCGACCCCGTAATGCGGCTGCCGCGGCTCGCCGTTGAGAATGCGCTGACTTCCGAACACCCCCGAAATCCGGCCGGTACACGGCCACTCGAACGGCTCCGCGAAACCTTCCAGCGCGCTGTCGTGGTCGCGCGCCTTGCGCACCAGGGCCTGGTCGGCGCGAATCCGCTCGAGCACTTCGGCCGGCGGCGTGACCATCTTCTGGGGCAGCCCGTCGATGCGTTGAATCTTGTATTCGCGGGTCTCGACCGCATGCCGGATCACGTACGGCTCGGCTCGGCCCGGCAGCTGCAACTTGAGTTCCGCGGGACCGCTGGCGTCCCGGTGCAGTCCGAACACGAAACGACCCGCATCGGTCACGCGCAGCTCGCGCCCATCGAACCACACGCGTGCACCCACCGGCGCCTGGCCGATCAGCACCGCCCCCTGCTGCCACTTGCCGTCAAGTACCAGGCCCGGCACGGCATCAACAGCCGCCGCCGTGGCAATGCCCGTCGCGACCCACAACAGCAAACCCGCAACCGCTCTGATCATCATGTCCTATGAATCCGTCAAACCGAGGCCGCGGCGGCGGGCTGCAAGGTGAAATAGAACGTCGACCCCTCGCCCGGCGCCGACTCGACCCATATGCGCCCGCCGTGATGCTCGGCGATCTTCTGGCAAATCGCCAGCCCGACGCCGGTGCCTTCGTATTCGTCGTTGGTGTGCAGACGCTGGAAGATCTGGAAGATCTTGTCACGATATTCGGCGCCGATGCCGATGCCTTCGTCGCGTACCGAAATGCGCCAATGCGCGCCGTCGCGCTGCGCGCCGACATGCACGCGCGGCCGTTCGGAGGGCTGGAACTTGATCGCGTTGGAAATCAGGTTCTGCAACAGCTGCAGCAGTTCGTGCCGCACGCCCAGCACCGCCGGCAGCGGTTCGTGGGTCAACTCCACCTTGCGCGTACTGAGCACGGCCTTGAGCTGACGTTCCACGTCGGCGAACACTTCCTCGAGTTCCACCGTCTCGAGCTTGCGCTCGACCTTGCTCAATCGCGAATACCCGAGCAGATCGTCGATCAGGTCCTGCATCTGCTTTGCGCTGCGCGCGATGTACGACAGGAACTCGCGCGCCGATTCGTCGAGCTTGTCGCCATAGCGCGACTGCAGCAGCTGCGAAAAGCCACTGAGGCTGCGCAGCGGAGCGCGCAGGTCGTGCGAGGCGATGTACGCGAACTGTTCCAGTTCGCGGTTGCTGCGCTTGAGATTCTCCGCGTAGTCCTCGAGCTGCCGTTCGAATGCGCGACGCTCGGTGATATCCCGGACCGCGGCGGTGATCAGGGTCCCGCTCTCGCTCTCCAGCGGACCAAGGCTAATCTCGACCTCGAACTCGCTGCCGTCCTTGCGGCGCGCGCGCAGATCCAGCCCGGATCCCATCGGTCGCTGGCCCGGATCGCGGACGAAGGCCTGCCGATGCTGCTCGTGTCGCTGTCGCAGCTGCTGCGGAATCAGGGTTTCGACCGCCTGGCCGATCAGCTCCTCGCGCCGATAGCCGAACATGCGTTCGGCCTGGGCATTGAGCAGCACGATCTTGCCGCGCTGATCGATGATGACCATCGCATCCGGCGCGGTCTCGAGCAGGTCGCGGAACATGCGCTCGGCCTTCTTCTGCTCGGTGATGTCTCGCCCGATCGTGGATGCACCGACGATACGCCCGCTCGAATCGAGAATCGGCGAGATCGTCAGCGACATCCGGATAAGCCGGCCATCGCGCCGCACCCGGTCCGTCTCATAGTGCGTGATCCGCTCGCCGCTGCGCACCCGGGCAAGGATGTCGGCCTCCTCCTTCTCGCGATCATCCGGAATCAGCACCTCGATCGGCTGTCCGATGATTTGCTCGGCGCGATAACCATAGAGTTTCTCGGCCGCGTTGTTCCAGCTGGTGATACGCCCCTCGAGGTCCTTGCCGAGAATCGCGTCATTCGACGACTCGACGATGGCGGCCAGCCGCGCGGCGGCATCCCGCTCGGTCTTGCGATCCGAGATGTCGCGCACCGCCGCGGTCGCCCAGACCCCCTCTTCGGCCTGCAACGGGCTCAGGCTGATCTCGATCGGAAACTCACTGCCGTCCTTGCGCCGGCCGAGCAGCTCGTTCCCCGTCCCCATCAGACGGACCGACGGCGCCTTGAAGTAATCGGCGCGATGCGCGACGTGCCGCGCCCGCAGGCGCTCGGGAATGAGCACTTCCACGAGCTTGCCGATCAGCGCATCGCGGTGATAGCCGAAGACGCGCTCGGTCTGCGCGTTGGCCAGACGGATGATCCCGCCCTGATCGATGATGACCATCGCGTCCGGTGCGGCCTCCAGCAAGGCTTTGAACTTGTCGTTGGCCCGCTTGCGATCGGCCGCGTTGCGGACCGCCGCCATCACGAACAGCCCGCGCTCGGTGTGTTGCGGACTCAGGCTGATCTCGACCGGAAACTCGGCTCCGTCCTTGCGGCGGCCGGTCAGTTCGACGCCCAATCCCATTCCGCGTGTGCGCGGCTCGCCGAAATACCCTTCCCGCCGCAGCATGTGCGAACGGCGCTGCTGCTCCGGGACCAGCATCTCGACCGGTTGACCGAGCAGCTCGTGGCGTCCGTAGCCGAACAGTTGTTCGGCCTGCGCGTTGACCAGCACGATGCGCCCCTCGGCATCGATCAGCACCATGCCGTCCGGCGCGGACTCCACCAGATCCCGGTACCAGCGCAGATCGATGTCGGCTCCGGACAGGCGTTCGGAACCTGGGGACAAATCGCCGGAGTTGCTCATTGCCACATCGCGTGTCCAAGCATGAGCGGATGATGACACGCTTTGAAGCCGGCGGGCGCGCCCTGCGCGCCCGCCGGCAATCGCTCAGATACCGCCGGTCAGATCCCTTCGATCAGTCGCTTGACCGCGTCCGCCAGCGGCAGCGTCTGCTGGCGCTCCTGACCGCGCAGACGCAGGGTCACCGTGCCTTCCTCGGCTTCCTTGCGCCCCACCACCACGATCACCGGAACCTTGTGCGTGGCGTGCTCGCGGATCTTGTAGTTGATCTTCTCGTTGCGCAGATCCGCCTGGACCCGTACGCCCGCCTCGTGCAGCGCCTGGTACACGCGCCTGGCGTAGTCGTCTGCGTCCGACACGATCGGCGCGACCACCGCCTGAACCGGCGACAACCAGTACGGCATGGCGCCCGCATGGTGCTCGATGAGAATGCCGATGAAGCGTTCCATCGAACCGACAATGGCCCGGTGCAGCATGACCGGATGCTGGCGTTGGGAATGCTCGTCGACGTACTCGGCGCCCAGGCGCTCCGGCATCATGAAGTCAACCTGCATGGTACCGACCTGCCAGGCGCGACCGATCGAATCCTTGAGGTGATACTCGATCTTCGGACCGTAGAACGCACCCTCGCCGGGCAGCTCCTCCCAGTCGACGCCGGCGGCGCGCAGCGCCGCACGCAGGGCCTCTTCTGCCTGATCCCAGATCTCGTCGGTGCCCAGGCGCTTGTCCGGACGCAGTGCGATCTTGATCGCCAGATCGGTGAAGCCGAAATCGTCGTAGACCTTCATCGCCTGGCGATGGAAGGCGGTCACTTCCGACTCGACCTGCTGCGGCGTGCAGAAGATGTGGCCATCGTCCTGGGTAAAGGCGCGCACGCGCATGATGCCGTGCAGGGCACCGCTGGGTTCGTTGCGATGACAACCGCCGAATTCGCCGTAGCGGATCGGCAGGTCACGGTAGCTGTACAGGCCGGCATTGTAGATCTGCACGTGACCCGGGCAGTTCATCGGCTTGACCGCGTAGGTGCGCTTCTCCGATTCGGTGAAGAACATGTTCTCGTGGTAGTTGTCCCAGTGTCCGGACTTCTTCCACAGGCTCACGTCCATGATCTGCGGACCGCGCACTTCCTGGTAACCGCAGTCACGATAGACCTTGCGCATGTACTGCTCGACCGCCTGCCACAGCGCCCAGCCCTTCGGATGCCAGAACACCATGCCGGGCGCTTCCTCCTGCTGGTGGAACAGGTCGAGCTGGCGGGCCAGCTTGCGATGGTCGCGCTTCTCGGCCTCTTCCAGCATGTGCAGGTAGGCCTTGAGTTCCTTGTCGTTGGCCCAGGCGGTGCCGTAGATGCGCTGCAGCTGCGCATTGTTGGCGTCGCCGCGCCAGTACACCCCGCCGACGCGCATCAGCTTGAACGAGGTGCCGAGCTTGCCGGTGGACGGCAGATGCGGACCCAGGCACATGTCCAGCCAGTTGTCGCCCTGCTTGTAGATCGAGATTTCCTCGTCCGGCGCGATGCCTTCCTTGACCCACTCGGACTTGAAGGCTTCGCCGTGATCGTCGAAGAACGCAATGACTTTCTCGCGCGGCCACACCTCGCGGGTGATCGGCAGGTCACGACCGACGATCTCGCGCATGCGCTGCTCGATGCCGGCGAGGTCGTCCTCGGTAAACGGCTCGTCGCGGGCGAAGTCGTAATAGAAGCCGGTCTCGGTGGACGGGCCGAAGGTGATCTGCGTGCCCGGATACAGCTCCTGCACCGCCTGCGCCATCACGTGGGCGGCGTCATGACGGATGACCTCCAGCGCCTCCGGCTGATCACGGGTCACGATCGCGATGGTCGCATCGCGGTCGATCGGGCGGGTCAGGTCCCAGAGCTGGCCGTCGACCCTGGCGACGGCCGCCTTCTTGGCGAGGCCGGGCGAAATGCCCTGGGCGATTTCGAGCGCGGTGACCGGCGCGTCGAAGGATTTGACGTTGCCGTCGGGAAAAGTGATTTGAATTGCCATGATGATTTCGACTCAGTGCTGTTCGGAACGATTGCGGATGTGCTCGACGGCGGCCTCCAGCCGCGCGAGCGTTCGCGTGCGTCCCAGCAGCATCAGAGTCTGATCGATCGGCGGCGACACCGCCATGCCGACCACGGCGACGCGGATCGGCTGCGCCACCTTGCCGAGCTTGAGCTCGCGTTCCTCGGCAACCGCATGCACGCACTGGTGGATCGCCTCGGCCTGCCATTCCGGCAATGCCGACAGCTTGGTCACCAGCGCCTCTAGGACCTCCGCCGTCTCCGGCTTCAGGTGCTTGGCCGCGTCCTTCTCGTCGTAGCCGCTGAGCTCCGCATACAGGAAGTGCGACTTCTCGGCCATCTCCAGCAGGGTACGGCAACGCTCGCGCTGGGCGACGATGACGTCCTCCAGGCCGGGACCGCCGCTCAGATCCAGCCCCATCCGCTGCAAGTGCCATTCGAACTCGGGAACGACCTTCTCCAGCGGCGCGGTCTTCAGGTACTGGTGGTTGACCCAGTAGGCCTTTTCCATGTCGAAGCGCGACGGCGACGAGGACACATGATCGAAGTCGAACTTCGCGATCATCTCGTCGCGGGTGAACAGCTCCTGGTCACCGTGCGACCATCCGAGGCGGACCAGGTAGTTGAGCATCGCCTCCGGCAGGAAGCCCATCGCGCGGTACTCCATCACGCCCAGGGCGCCGTGGCGCTTCGACAGCTTGGTCCCGTCCGAGCCCAGGATCATCGGCACATGCGCGTAATGCGGCGGCGTGCCGCCGAGGGCCTGGAAGATGTTGATCTGCCGTGGCGTGTTGTTGACGTGGTCGTCACCGCGCACGACGTGGGTGACGTTCATGTCCCAGTCGTCGATCACCACGCAGAAGTTGTAGGTCGGCGTACCGTCGGCGCGCGCGATGATCAGGTCATCGAGCTCGCCGTTGTCGAACACGATCTGACCCCGGACCAGATCGTTGATCACGACCTTGCCTTCGGTGGGATTGCGGAAGCGCACCACCGGCGGCACGTCGTCCGGCGGCGGCGGCAGCGTCTTGCCCGGCTCGGGGCGCCAGCGCCCGTCGTAGCGCGGCTTCTGCTTGCGCGCCATCTGCTCGTTGCGCATCTGGTCGAGCTCTTCACGCGTGCAGTAGCAGTAGTACGCGGTCCCGGCTTCGAGCATCTGCGCGATCACCTCGCGATAGCGGTCGAAGCGCTGGGTCTGGTAGACCGGCTCGAAGTCCGACGCCAGTCCAAGCCAGTCCATGCCCTCGAAGATCGCGTCGACCGCCTCCTGGGTCGAGCGCTCGCGGTCGGTGTCCTCGATTCGCAGCAGAAACCTGCCGCCGTGACGCTTGGCGACGAGATAGGAGAACAGCGCCGTGCGGGCGCCGCCGATATGGAGGAACCCGGTCGGGCTGGGGGCAAACCGGGTGATGATCGAGCTGCTGGCGGTCATGATGCGTTCGTGGATGAGGGCTCAGGCGCTTTCGGCTTAGAATTCCGAACCTTGAGTGCGCCTGCGGGGCGCGCATTTTAAACTATCGGCCCCGATCCCTCCTGCCCTGCCGTCCAGGGCCCCGATTGACTCCTGCTCCGGCCGCCTCATGTCCTGTCTGTTCGTCGACCATCTGACCGTCATCGACTGCGCCTACCTCGATGCGGCGCGCGGCCTGGTCGGCGAGAGCTGGATCGTGGACCTCGAACTGGAGGGCGATCTGGACGACCAGTCGATGGTGCTGGACTTCAGCGCGGTCAAGAAGACGATCAAGGCAACGATCGACGACAGCGTCGATCACCGCCTCCTGGCCCCCGCCGCTGCCGCGGAGCTCCAGCTGACTCGGGACCAGGACCAGTTGCACCTGATTTTCCGCTCGGATATCGGCGCCATCGAACACGTGTCGCCGGCCGTGGCGGTGACGCTGGTCGACACCACCGAGATCGATGCGGCGTCCGTGGCGGCGCATCTGCGGCCGCTGCTGATGCAGCGCCTGCCGGCGAATGTCCGCCGGCTGCGCCTGACCCTCCGCAACGAGCACATCGACGGTGCCTACTACCACTATGTCCACGGCCTCAAGAAACACCGGGGGGCCTGCCAGCGCATCGCCCACGGCCATCGCTCCGGAATCGAGATCCGCGTCGACGGGGAACGCGACAGCGCCCTGGAAAGGTTGATCGCCGGACGCTGGCTCGACATCTACCTCGGCACGCGGGAAGACATCGTCGCCCGCGGCAACGGGCGGATCCGTTTCGCCTATCGCGCCGAGGAAGGCCATTTCCAGCTGGCTCTGCCCGAAACCCATGTCGATCTGCTCGACACCGACAGCACCGTCGAGGAGATTGCCGCGCATCTGGTCCGGCAACTCGCCCCGTTGCGGCCCGGCCGCAGCATTACGGTACGCGCCTATGAAGGCGTGATGAAAGGCGCGATCGCCCAGAGTCCGCCCCCCACCGCCTGACCGCAACGCCACACCCACCGGGTGGTTCACAGCAGGTTCAGCGTCGCCGCAGCAGACTGCGGGCCATGATGAGCCATCGCCTGATCCGCAGCCTCGCCCTTGCCGCGCTCGGCCTTGCGGCAGGCGGTTGCGTCGCACCCGGCGTCTACGTTCACCCCGACGCGCGGGGCTATGGCTATCCCGGCTCCGGCCACGTCTACGCCTACCCGTATGCCTATCCGTACGCCGGCGCCTACTCCGGCAACCCGTATGCCTATCGCTGGCACGAAACCCGGCGCGCTCCACCGGTGGTGTATGTGCCGGTCCGGCCCTCCTACGACGACCACCACGGCGGCCGTGATCACGATCATGACCACGATCGCGACCGGGGAGACCGGCATGACCGGCCGCCGGTGCGCCGGGTGCCACCCCCACCGCGCCCGGGTCCGGCGGGCGGGTCCAGCCACAGCCGGTCAGGCGATTCGCCTTGGGCCAATGCGCTGAACCGTCTCGATCAGGTCCAGTCGCAGTCGAACCGGGACCGGCACGACACACCCCGCGGCGCGGTCGTCGTCGCCCCCAAGAAGAACCGGAAGGCGGACGCGGCGGGGACGAATCGCCAGCGTGGCGAGGTTCGCCGCGACTGAGCACCCGCGGATGCGCCGGCCACCGCCAGGGCCGCCAACGGCCGATATGGTATAAATGCGCCCCCTCTGGCACCCCATCCGCCGCACCATGACCTCCGACATTCACTTTTTCCCCCGGGTCAGCGTCGAACAGGTCGAAGAAGGCAAGGAACTTGCCCCGAAGTTCGACGAAGACGGCCTGATCCCCTGCATCACCACCGCCGCCAAGAGCGGCGAAGTGCTGATGCTCGGCTACATGAACGCAGAAGCGCTCAAGCGCACCATCGCCACCGGCGAGGCGCATTACTGGTCGCGGTCGCGTCAGGTCCTGTGGCACAAGGGCGCCACCAGCGGCCTGGTCCAGAAGGTGGTCGAGCTGCGAGTCGACGACGACCAGGATGCGATCTGGCTGCGTGTCGACGTCGTCGGCGACGCCAGCTGCCACGTCGGCTTCCGGTCCTGCTTCTACCGCTCGGTGCCGGTCGGCGAAGGTCCGGATGTCCGCGACCTCAACTTCGAGGAAGCCGAAAAGACTTTCGATCCGAAGGAAATCTACGGCGACGCGCCGAACCCGACGAAACTCTGATCGGCCCACGCCAAACGATTGCGACACGCCCCGCCCCGAGCGGGGCGTTGTCGTTTCCGCCTCACCGGGAGGGCGGCGCACGCCACCAGCGGCGACTCTGTTCGCGCCATGCCTGGACCCGCAGGCCGTCCTGAGCCTGTCGCACCTCGATGGCGCCGAGCGCTCCGGTCACGTACTGGCGCGCCCCGGCATGCGCGTAACGCCGTGTCACCTCCGCACGGGGATGGCCGAACCGGTTGTGCCATCCGGCTGCATGCACCACCACGGCCGGCGCGACGGCCGCGACGAATGGGGCCGACGACGAGCTGTGGCTGCCATGATGCGGACTCAGCAGCAGATCGGCCCGGAGCTCCGCGGCGTGCTCGCGCAGCAGTCGCTGCTCGGCGCCACGCTCGATGTCGCCCGGCAACAGGGCCGTGAACGGCCCCTCGACTCGCAGCACGCAGGAGCGGTCGTTGTCCTTCCAGGTTCCGCCACCCGGATGCAGGATCGAGAAGCGGACGCCGTCCCAGGTCCAGGTCTGTCCGTCGACGCAGGCCTGCGCGGTCGTCGCGCCGAAAGCGATGCCGACCGCCAGCATCTCGCCGACAGCGTCCGCGCCGCCGGCATGGTCGTTGTCCCCGTGGGAGATCAGCAGGCGGTCGACGCGCCGCACGCCCTGCTCCAGCAGATACGGGACGACGACCGACCGCCCGGCGTCGAAGCCCCCCGCATAGGCCGGGCCGGCGTCGAACAGCAGCGTATGCGTGGCGGTGCGCACCACGACCGCGAGTCCCTGCCCGACGTCGAGCGCCGTGACGCTGAGCCCGGACACCGGCTTCGGCGACGACCCGATCAGCGGCAGCACGCACACCGCCGCCAGCGGCCGCAGCGGCACCCCACGCGGCACGAACAACAGGACCGTCCCGACCAGCCCCATCAGCAGCGCCACCGGACCGGCCGAAGCCGTAACCCAGGCGGCCGGCGCACGCGCCGCCACCGCGAGCCCGGCATCCACCCAGCCGAGCAGGATACCGGCCAGCTGCAACGCCGGATCACCCAGTTGTGTCGTCACCATCGCCAGGCCGACCGCCACGAACGCCAACGGTGTCAGGACCGCGAACACCGGAACCGCGATCAGATTCGCGAACGGCGCCAGATACGAAAAACCGTCGAAGAAGTGGACCGTCAGCGGCACCAGGACCAGGCTCAGAAACAGCTGCACCCGCAGCGCCGTCAGCCACGGGTGCGGGCTGCGCCAGCGCCCCCGCACCACGTAGAAGATCGCCGCCACCGCCCCGAAGGACAGCCACAATCCCGGGCTCAGCACGGCCACCGGATCGACCAGCAGGATCAGCCCCCAGGCGTAGAGCAGCGTCCTGACCGGATGGGCGACCCGGTCGGTCGCCAGCGCGACCACGACGAACGCGGTCATGATCCAGGCCCGCACCACCGGCGGCTCGAAGCCCGCCAGCAGCGCGTAGAACGCCGCCACGACCAGTGCGCCATAGGCGGCGACCTTCTGCGCCGGCCACAGCAGGCACGCCCGTGGCAGTCCCGACCAGCCCCAGCGCAGGACAAAGAACGCGAAGCCGGAAATGATCGCGAGATTGAACCCGGAAATCGCGATCAGGTGGGTGGTTCCGGTGCGGCGAAAGCGCTGCCAGTCCGCGTCGCTCATCCCCCCGGTGTCCCCGACCACCAGCGCGGCCAGAATCGCCGGCGCCGGGCCGCTTCCGAGCACCTCGTGGATCCGGTCTGAGATCGCCTGGCGCAGCCGCAGCACCGCCCGCCCCGGCGCCAGACCGCCGGAAGCGGGGGTCGCACAGGGCTGCGCCTCGCGCACCGATGCGGTCGCGCCGAAACCGCCCTGCATCAACCAGCGCTCGTAGTCGAATCCGCCCGGATTGGCCGAACCGTGCGGGCTTCGCATCCGCAGCAGCAGCTGCCAGCATTGCCCTCCACGGACCGTGACCTCGCTGCGATACCAGGACACCCGAATCCGTTCCGGCAGCTCGACCGGCATGTGCCCGGCATCCGGTTCGAACGCGAACCGCCAGGTCCGTCCGCCATCCCCCGGAACCGCCTCCGGTTCGGGCAGCGACATCACCCACCCGGCGACCCGGACCGGTTCGCCATCGCGCGCGGCCGGCCAGCGCTGCTCCAGATAGCGCTGCGCCTGCAGGGTCGCCAGCATCATCCCGAGCACCGTCGCGCCCCACAGCACGCGACCGCGCCAACGGGGCAATGCGCTGGCCGCCAGCACGCACAGCAGCGGCAGGCCCGGCAGCTCCGGCGCCGCCTGGATCGCCACGATGCCCAGGGTCATCGCGACGATCAGCACGGCCGGATCGGCCAGGCGCGCCCGCTGCGACCCTCTGCGATCGGTCCCGGACACCGCCCCTCCCTGCATCGGTCCATCGCGCCGGCGCAGCTGTGCCGGCCGATGTCCGCTGTCTAGATGGGAGAGGTCTTAAGCTGCCCGGCCTCGAGCGTCAAGATCCGGTCCATGCGCGATGCCAGTTGCAGGTCGTGAGTGACGACGATCAGGCTGGTGCCGAGTTCCTGGTTGAGTTCCAGCATCAGCTCGAACACCCGCTCCGCAGTGCGCGTATCCAGATTGCCGGTGGGCTCGTCGGCAAGCACGCAGGCCGGCTCGGTGACCAGCGCCCGTGCCACCGCGGCGCGCTGACGCTCGCCGCCGGACAGCTCCCCGGGCTTGTGCTGCAGGCGCTCGCCGAGCCCGACCCGTTCGAGCAGGCGCTGCGCCCGTGCATAGGCCTCGGACTCCGGACAGCGCCGGATCAGCAGCGGCAGGGCCACATTCTCCAGCGCGCTGAACTCCGCCAGCAGGTGGTGGAACTGGTACACGAAGCCGAGCGCGCGGTTGCGCAGCCGGCCGCGCGCCGCATCGGACAGGTCCGACATGCGCTCGCCCGCCACCCAGACCTCGCCGGCGTTCGGCTGATCGAGTCCGCCCAGGCAGTGCAGCAGGGTCGACTTGCCGGTGCCGCTGGCACCGACGATCGCGACCCGTTCGCCGGTCCGCACCGCCAGATCGATGCCGGCCAGCACGTCGAGATGCAGGCGGCCGTCGTCGAAGGTCTTGGTCAGCCCCGTGGCCTTGAGGATGAATTCGCTCATGCGTCGGGCCCTATTCGTAGCGCAGCGCTTCGGCCGGCTGGATCCGCGACGCCCGCCATGCCGGATACAGCGTCGAGAACAGCCCCAGGGCCAGCGACAGCGCGGCGATGCGGATCACGTCCGACATCTCCAACTGGGACGGCAGGTCGCTGATGTAGTAGACATCCGGGGACAGGAACTGATGCCCGGTGAGCCGCTCGAGCAGCGGCACCAGCGCCTCGACGTTCAGCGCCAGCGCGACACCGCCGGCAACCCCGAGCAGCGTCCCGACCAGCCCGATCACCGATCCCTGGACCATGAAGATCGCCATGATCGACCGTGGGGTCGCACCGAGCGTGCGCAGAATCGCGATATCCGCCTGCTTGTCCTGCACCACCATGACCAGCGTCGAGACGATGTTGAACGCGGCCACGCCGACGATCAGGGACAGGATGATGAACATCACCATCTTCTCGGTGCGTACCGCGCGGAAGAAATTGGCGTGGCTGCGCGTCCAGTCGGACACGTAGTACATGCCCGGCAGCGAGGCAGCCACGTCGCGCGACACACGCGGGGCCTGGAACATGTCGTCCAGCTTCAGGCGTACTCCGCTGACGTCGCCGCCCATGCGCAGCAGGGCCTGGGCGTCGGCGAGATGGATCAGCACCAGCCCGCGGTCGAATTCGTACATGCCGACCCGGAAGATGCCGGCGACTTCGAAGCGCCGGAACCGCGGCAGCACACCCGCTGGCGTGACGCTGGCCTGCGGAATCATCAGGTCGACGGAGTCGCCCAGGGTCACCCCCAGCGACTGTGCCAGCTCATAACCGAGAATGATCCGGAACGCACCCGGCTGCAGGGCATCGAGACTGCCGGCCTTCATGTTGCCGCCGATGTCGGAGACCTTGACCTCCTCATCCGGCAACACGCCGCGCAGCAGGGTTCCGGACAGCTCGCCTCCGGCCTTGACCATCCCCTCGCCCTCGACATAGGGCGCGACTCCGGTTACCTCGGGATTCTTCGAGGCCGCCTCGGCAACGCTGCGCCAGTCCTCCAGCGCGCCATGAAACGCCGAAATCGTCGCGTGCGAGGCCATCCCCAGAATGCGGGTCCGGAGCTCGCGCTCGAAGCCGTTCATCACCGACAGCACCGTGATCAGCGCAGTCACGCCGACCGCGATGCCGAGCATCGACGCCAGCGAGATGAACGAGATGAAGTGGTTGCGCCGCTTGGCCCGCGTGTAGCGCAGGCCTGCAGACAATTCGTAGGGGTTACGCATAGGCGTCGTATTAGAGCACAAGCCCCCGGTCCGGGCGCCCCGCGTCCGCCACATACCGCCACCGGTATCGCTCCCGTCATCCCGGCGTCACCGAATCGCAAAAAGCGGCCGCTAGGGTGCACGTCGACCGACCGGCCGGGGGGCCGGTCCACGCGTTCACCACCGGGCACCCCGCCCGCACGCTCCAGGGACCACAGCAATGTCGCACATCCATCATCTCCGCCTGAAGGCCGGTCTTTCGACCGCTTGCGCGCTGGTCGGCGCATTCGGGCTCCAGGCCTGCTCCAATGGCGACGACAACAACGACGCCGTCAGCAAGGTCGCCAGCTTCGCGCCGCTGAGCGCCGCCACGACCGACGCCGAAAAGCGCCAGGTTCGCGCCTCGGATTTCGCGACGATCGACGGCGAGACCCGTGAGATCGCCTATCACACGATTCTGCGCTCCGGCCAGAATCGTGGCGGCAACACCGCCCAGAACACTTTCGGTCAGCTCGTCGACGACAGCGGCCTGCCGCTGCTGGTCGCCGACGGCTCGGCACCCATCGCCGATTCCAACGACTTCTCGTCGATCCTCCCGGTCGGCGGCAAGCTGTATTCGGTGTCGCAGTTCGAAAGCCAGCCCGGCGCGATGTACCTGACCGAGCTGCAGCAGGACGCCTCCACCGGCATGCTCACGGCGGTCAAGACCACGGCGATGGACCTGTCGTCGATCCACGGCATCTGGGATCCCTGCGCCGGTTCGGTGACGCCCTGGAACACCCACCTCGGCAGCGAGGAATACGAGCCCGACGCGGCCGGCGACTATGCCGGCAACAAGTACTATCAGGCGCAGATGCGCTATTTCGGCGGCGGCAGCGTCCTCGGCGGCAACCCGAACCAGGGCAACCCGTACTTCTTCGGCTACCCGGTCGAAGTCAAGGTGACCGACGCCAGCGGCGCGTACACGGTTTCGAAGCACTACAGCATGGGCCGCTTCGCCCATGAGCTGTCCTACGTAATGCCGGACAACAAGACCGTCTACCAGTCCGACGACGGCACCAACGTCGGCCTGTACCGTTACGTCGCCGACACCGCCGCCGACCTGTCGGCCGGCACCCTGTACGCGATGAAGTGGACGCAGACCAGCGCCGCCGGCGCCAGCGACCTCGGCACCGCCGATATCAGCTGGATCGAACTCGGGCACGCCAGCGACGCCGAGATCTCCGCCCTGATCGACGGCGGCATCGCCTTCGACGACATCTTCGCGATGACCGACGCCACCGACGGCATCTGCCCGTCCGGCTACACCAGCACCAACACCAACGGCAACGGCCTCGAGTGCCTGCAGCTCAAGCCGGGCATGGAGAAGGCCGCCGCATTCCTCGAAACCCGGCGCTACGCCGGTTATCTTGGCGCGACGACCGAGTTCCGCAAGGAAGAAGGCATCAGCTATGACCCGAACGGCCGCCGCCTGTACGTCGCGTACAGCGAGGTCGCACGCGGCATGGAAGACTTCGGCAAGGGCGGCGCGGCCTCCAGCTCCTACGACGCCGGCACCGGCAACGACGTCAAGCTGACCTACAACGTCTGCGGCGCGATCTACGCCTTCGACGTCAACTCCAGCTTCACCGCGACCAAGGCGCAGGGCGTCCTGGCGGGCCGCATGACCACCAAGGCCGACACCAACGGCGTCAACCCGAGCACCATCGCCGCCTACCCCGATGACAGCCCGCTGGCCGCCAACGTCTGCGACGTCGATGCAATCGCCAACCCGGACAACATCAGCTTCATGCCGGGGCAGAAGACGCTGCTGATCGGCGAGGACGCCGGCTCCGAGCACCAGAACGACGCGATCTGGGCCTACAACGTCGAGACCGGCGACCTGACCCGCATCGCCACCACGCCGTACGGTGCCGAGACCACCTCCCTGTACTACTACCCGAACGTCAATGACTTCGGATACATCATGGCGGTGATCCAGCATCCCTACGGCGAAAGCGACGAGGACAAGGTGCCCGAAGACAGCGCCGAACGTCGTTCCTACCTCGGATACATCGGCGCGCTGCCGCCGCACAACTGATCCGGCCCGCCGGTTCACCCGCAACTCAGGTCCCGGCGCTTCCTGCGCCGGGACCCTTTTGTTTTGGATTGCCATGACGCCACGGATCCTCCTCGCCGCCCCCCTCGCGGCGGCCCAGATACTCGCCCTCGTCGGCTGCAACGCGTCGTCCGACCGCGACGACAGCGGCATCAACCTGCGACAGCCGGTCGGCAACGTCATCGCCAACATTCCCCCGCAGTGCTTCACCCGCACGCAGGACACCGCCAAGACGGGCGCCGAGAACCCGTGCTACGTCTGCCATGCGGGCGCGCCGGAACCCAACTACCTGTCGCAACCCGAGCTGCAGCTGAGCTATGCGTTTCCGCAGGTCCGGGGCGGCAACATGACCCCGAACGAGTGGAGCAATCTGTTCGTCGACCGCGGAGAGCAGATCGCCGCGATCCCCGACAGCGACGTGCTCGCCTATGTCCGCACCGACAACTACCGCGGCAGCGGCACGCAGATCGAACTGGCGCAGCGCCTGTCGGCGGTTCCGGACGGCTGGGACGTCAACGGCAACGGCCAGTGGGACGGCTACGTCCCGGACGCGGCGTTCGCATTCGACGCGCTGGGCTACGACCACGACCCCGACGGCACGCCGACCGGCTGGCGCGCCTTCCGGTACTACCCGTTCCCCGGCGCGTTCATGCCCACCAACGGGTCGTTCGACGATGTCCTGATTCGCCTTCCGGAGCCGTTCCGGCAGGACGAGAGCGGCCGCGACGACGCAGTCGTCTACGGCATCAATCTGGCTATCGTCGAGAGCCTCATCCGCAGAGCTGACGTGCCGATTGCGCCGGTCGACGAAGCCACGCTGAACGTCGACCTCGACCGCGACAGCGAACTCGGAACGGCACGCCGGGTCCGGTTCGACTGGGCGCCGCTGGAGCAGCGCGACATGAGCTACGTCGGTCTCGCCCGCCTCGAACAGGCGGCCGGACGGGTGCGCCTGGCCGCCGGCCTGTTTCCGGTGGGCACCGAATTCCTGCACAGCGTGCGCTATCTGGACCTCGTCGACGGCCAGGTGGTCGCGGCGCCGCGCATGAAGGAGCTGCGCTACAGCCGCAAGCAGCGCTGGATGAGCTACTCCGATCTCTACCAGCAGGCGCTGCGCGACGACAAGGAAGCCGACCTCGATCCCGACCGTCCGGAACAGTTTCTGGGCAACCCGGAAAGCGGGCTCAAGAGCAGCCTCGGCTGGGTCTACCAGGGCTTCATCGAGGACCGGAACGGCCGGCTGCGCCCGCAAACCCGCGAGGAGTCCCAGTTCTGCGTGGGCTGCCACGGCGGCCTTTCGGCCACCGACGACGGCAACTTCGCGTTCTCCCGCAAACTTGCGGACGACGGCGACAACAGCGGTTGGGGCTACTGGTCGCAGCGCCCGTTCCGGGCCCTGCCCGATCCCCTGCGCAGCGACGGCCAGCCCGAATACGCGACATACCTGAAAGCCAATCACGCGGGGGACGAATACCGCGCCAACGGCGAGGTCCGCGATCGCTACTTCGATGCCGCGAACCAGCCGAAGGCCGACGCGTTCGCCGCGCTGCAGAACGATCTCGAGCCGCTGATGCTGCCGTCGGCCGGGCGCGCGCTGGCCCTGAACAAGGCGTACTGGCTCGTGGTCCGCGAGCAGTCCTTCGCCAAGGGCCGCGACGCCATGCTGGCTCCGGCGCGGAACGTCCTGCGCGAAGTCACCGCGGACCAGCTCACCGGCATCGAAACACCCCTTTCCGCGCCGCGACTGACCACCGGTCCGGTCCGGCAATAGCACCCGATCTCTTTTTCCTTTCCAACCATCACATCAACGACCATGACCCTCCGGCACCATCCGCTTCCCTTTGCGCTGCATTCACTGACCCTCGCCATCGGCGGCGCCCTGCTGATCGGCGCCTGCTCGTCAAGCGATCCGCTGGCCGCCGACGCCGTCTTCGCCCCGCTGTCCGCCGCGCAGACCGACGGCGAGAAGCGGCAGGTCCGCGCCAGCGACTACGTCACCGTCGCCGGCGACACCGCGGCGATCGGATATCGGGTCCTGCTGCGCTCCGGCGAACAGCGTGGAAGCAGCGCCGACCTGAACGTCTTCGGCCAGGTGGTCGACGCGCAGATGCAGCCGATCCGCATGACCGATGGATCGTCGGCCATCGCCGACTCGAACGACTTCTCGTCGATCCTCCCGGTCGGCGACAAGCTGTTCTCCGTGGCGCAGTTCGAAAGCCGTCCCGGCGCGATGTATCTGACCGAGCTGTCGCAGGACCGGGCCACCGGCGAGCTGCACGCGGAGCGGACCACGGCGCTGGATCTGTCGGGCATCCACGGCATCTGGAACCCCTGTGCCGGCTCGGTGACCCCGTGGAACAGCCACCTCGGCAGCGAGGAATACGAACCGGACGCCCGCGACGGCTCCGGCAGCGCCTCGGCGATGGACGCCTTCCTGGGTGGCGGCGCGTCGGCCAATCCGTATCACTACGGCTATCCGGTCGAAGTGGCCGTGACCGGCACCGACGGCGCCTACCAGGTCGCCAAGCACTATGCGATGGGCCGCTTCGCACATGAGCTGTCCTACGTGATGCCGGACCGGCGCACGGTCTACAGCAGCGACGACGGCACCAACGTCGCCCTCTACATGTACGTGGCCGATACCGAAGCCGACCTCAGCAGCGGCACGCTGTATGCCCTCAAGTGGCGGCAGACCAACCCTGCCGGCGCATCCGACCTGGTCGACGCGGACCTGGACTGGATCGAACTCGGCCACGCCAGCAACCAGCAGATCGAATCGCTGATCGACAGCGGCATCGGCTTCGACGACATCTTCGACGCCCAGCTCCCGGCCACCGACGGCAGCTGCGCCGCAGGCTATACCGCGGTCAACCAGAACGGCGTCGGCGAGGAATGCCTGCGGCTCAACAGCGGCATGGAACAGGCCGCCGCGTTCCTAGAGACGCGCCGTTACGCCGGCTATCTCGGCGCGACGACGGAGCTGCGCAAGGAGGAAGGCATCAGCTTCGATCCGGACCGGCAGCGTCTGTACGTCGCGTACTCGGAGATCCAGTACGGCATGGAAGACCAGCGCAAGAATGGCGCGGACGACAGCCGCTACGACATCGGCACCGGCAACGACGTTCGCGCCCTGTTCAACAGCTGCGGTGCGGTCTACGCATTCGCCGTGGGCGAAGACGCGTCGATCGGCAGCCGCTACGTCGCCCGCCGCGCGCAGGGCGTGATCGCCGGCCGCATGACCACGCTGGCCGACCCGCAGCGCCTGAACCCGACCACGATCGATGCCTATCCCGACGACAGTCCCTATGCCGGCAGCACCTGCGACATCGACGGCCTCGCCAACCCCGACAATCTGAGCTTCATGCCGGGTCAGGGCACGCTGCTGATCGGAGAGGACAGCGGCAGCGGCCATCAGAACGACATGATCTGGGCCTACCACGTCGGCAGCGGCGGCCTGACCCGCATCGCCACCACCCCTTACGGCGCGGAGACCACCTCGCTCTACCACTACGGCGACGTCGGCGGCTTCGGCTACATCATGGCCGTGGTCCAGCACCCCTACGGCGAGAGCGACGAAGACAAGGTCACTGCCGACAGCGCCGAGCGCCGCTCCTACATGGGCTACATCGGCCCGCTGCCAGCGGCACCCTGACCCCGCGACACACCGAAAGCCGGTTGCGCGTCCCGGTGCCCGCGGCACCGCGCCGGGGCGCGCAATCAAGCTGCAATGCCAGCGCAAGCAATCGGCAACAAACGCTCCCTAGCATCGATCCGATTGACTGATCCAGGCGCAAACTTCCAGGGAGTACACGACCGTGAGCCACGCTGACGACGAGCCCGTCACCAACTTCTCCACCAATCCCCACATGACCGACATCCTGGCGTCGCGCCTGTCGCGACGTCAGGCCCTGCTCGGCGGCCTGTCGGCGACCACCGCCGCGATGTTCGGCAGCTTCGGCGTCAGTGGCTGCAGCAACGGCGACGGCGACGGCAGCAGCACGCTGAAGCTGGGCTTCGATCCGGTCGCGCACAGCCTCGCGGACATGGTGTCCGTGCCGTCGGGCTACTCGGCAGCGGTGCTGTACGCCCTCGGCGACCCGATCAAGGCCGGTGTCGGTGCCTACACCAACACCGGGCTGGACGCGAACTTCGAGAGCCGCGCGGGCGACCACCACGACGGCATGCACTACTTCCCGCTGCCGCTGGGCTCGCAGACCTCCGACAACGGCCTGCTCTGCCTCAATCACGAGAACATCACCGAGGCGTATCTGCACATCGCCGGCCCGACCACGGCCAACGGCGCACGTCCGCAGGCCGAAGTGCTCAAGGAGATGAACTGCCACGGCGTCAGCGTCGTCGAGATTCGGAAAACCGGCGGCGTCTGGTCGGTTGTCCAGGACTCGGCCTACAACCGCCGAGTCACCCCGTTCACCGAGATGGAGCTGCACGGCCCGCTCGCCGGCAGCGGTTTCGCGACCACCAAGTACTCGCCGACCGGCACCGTCACCCGCGGCACGCTCAACAACTGCGCCAACGGCTACACGCCCTGGGGCACCTACCTGACCTGCGAAGAGAACTGGGCCGGCTACTTCAAGCGTGCGGAGGGCGACGACGCCAATCGCAACGGCGCCGACAACGCGCTGCTGGCCCGCTACGGCATCAGCCCCGGACGGTCCGGAAACTACGGCTGGACCACCGCCAGCGGCGACCAGTTCCAGCGCCTCGACATCACCGTCACTGGCGCGAGCGCCAGCGACGACTACCGCAACGAGGCCTATACCTACGGCTGGATCGTCGAGATCGATCCGTATCATCCGGAATCGGCGCCGCGCAAGCGCTCCGCGCTCGGCCGCCTCGGGCACGAAGGCTGCGTGTTCGGTCCGGTCAAGGCCGGCGAGCCGGTCGTCGCCTATACCGGTGATGACTCGCGCAACGAGTACATCTACAAGTACGTCTCCAACGCCAATTGGAACCCGGCGGATGCCAATGGCGGCCTCGCGGCGGGCGACAAGTACCTCAACGACGGCACGCTGTACGTCGCCAAGTTCAACGAGAACGGCACTGGCGAGTGGATCGCCCTGGCCTACCAGAGCAACGGCCTGAACGAATCCAACGCCCTCTATCCCTTCGGCAGCCAGGCTGCCGTCATGGTCGGCGCCCGCCTGGCCGCCGATTCGGTCGGCGCGACCAAGATGGACCGTCCGGAATGGGGCGCGGTCAATCCGAAGAATGGCGAGGTCTACTTCACGCTGACCAACAGCTCCAGCAGCTCCAGCGGCCGCGGCCAGGGCGGTTCCGGCTCGCAGCCAGTCGACGCCGCCAATCCACGTTCGTACGACAGTGGCACGGACAACAACGACGACCTCGACGGCAACGTCAACGGTCACATCATCCGCTGGCGCGAGGATGGCGGCATGGCCTCGGCGACGACCTTCGCCTGGGACATCTTCCTGTTCGGATCGCGCTCGAGCTACGGCGCGCAGATCAACGCCTCGCAGCTGACCGACGACAACGACTTCTCCAGCCCCGACGGCCTGTGGTTCGACCCGCGCGGCCTGCTGTGGATCCAGACCGACGACGGCGCCTACACCGACACCACCAACTGCATGATGCTGGCCGCGGTCGCCGGCAAGGTCGGAGACGGCGGTGAGATCACCCTCGGCAGCCAGAAAACCTACATCGGCGCGCTGCCGTCGGAAGACTCGCTGCGCCGCTTCCTGGTCGGTCCGAAGGAATGCGAGATCACCGGCATCACGATGACGCCGGACGGCAAGTCGCTGTTCGTCAACATCCAGCATCCGGGCGAAAAAGGCGGCGCCGCGGCGCCGACCAGCAACTGGCCGTCGGCCACCGGCGACGCCACCGTCACCGGCACCCCCGGCGCCCGTCCGCGTTCGGCGACCATCGTCATCACCCGCGACGACGGCGGCGCGATCGCACTCTGATCCGGGCGCGCCCAACGGCGACTCAAGATTCAGCCCTGACTGGCCCCGGCAAACCCGCCGGGGCTCTTTTTTTGGCGCTGCTGCCGGTGGCGCGCGACGCTCGTCCCCGGCTGCATGCCGCTGGTAGGCTCACCGCCCGGCGAACGTGTTGCTGCCGCTGGGCCAGTGCTATAGTCCGGTCAAGCTTCTTGCCGCAAGTGCCGCCATGCGCTCGATTTTTCCTGTTGTCGCCGCTGCTTTCCTGATCCTGGCGTCGAGTGCCGGCGCCGAACCGCTCGAGATCCCGGCCAGCCCCGCAAGCGTGGCGGACGTCCCGGCCCGGGGCATGTCGATGAGCGCCGTGACGGCGCGCTACGGTGAGCCGACGCAGCGCCACGCGCCGGTGGGCGGCGGCCACCCCAAGCGCCCGCCGATCACGCGCTGGGACTATGACGGCTATTCGGTGTTCTTCGAGAACCAGACCGTGATCGACGTCGTGGTCCAGGGCCAGATGCCGCCGCTGCAGCACATGGACGAGCTGTCACCGGCTCCCTAGAATTCCGCCCGAATCCGCCCCCAGGCGACTGCGGGGCTGCACCATCGCGGGTGCGCCCGTTCGGCGGCGCGCACCGACATTCCGGACGCCATCCATGACTTCGACGACCGCTTCCGTCCTGCCGGCCGAGTGGGCGCCCCAGCGCGCCATCCAGCTCACCTGGCCGCGCCCGGACGGCGACTTTGCGCACATGTTCGACGCCGTCGAACGCTGCTTCACCGACATCGCCGTGGCGATCACCCGCTACGAGGCCCTGATCGTTGCCTGTGGCGATGACGTCGATGCCCTGCGCCAGCGACTGCTGGCCGCCGGCGTCGTCGGCGAACGCCTGCATCTGTATCCGGCCCCGGCCGACGACGTCTGGGCCCGCGACCATGGCCCGATCACGGTGTTCCGCGACGGCGCCCCGCTGCATCTGGATTTCGTCTTCAACGGCTGGGGCGGCAAATTCGACGCCGCCCGCGACAATCAGATCACCCGCCGGCTCGCGGCCGAGGGCGCCTGGCCGGCAGCGGTCGAATCGGTCGACTTCGTCCTCGAAGGCGGCGCCATCGAGTCCGACGGCCGCGGCACGCTGCTGACCACCGAACGCTGCCTGCTGGCACCGACCCGCAACCCACAGTTCGACAAACAGCAGATCGAGCAGCAGCTCAAAACCTGGTTCGGCCTCGATCGCGTCCTGTGGCTGCGCCACGGGGATCTGATCGGCGACGACACCGACGGCCATATCGACACCATCGCGCGCTTCTGCGACGCCGACACCATCGCCTACCAGGCCTGCGACGACGCACAGGACCCGCACTACGCCGACCTCAAGGCCATGGAGCGCGAACTGCAGGCGCTGCGCACCGCCAGCGGCGAGCCCTACCGCCTGGTGCCCCTGCCGCTGCCGGGCGCGATCCTCGACGCCGACAGCCAGCGCCTGCCGGCGGGCTACCCGAATTTCCTGATCCTCAACGGCGCGGTGCTGGTCCCGACCTACGCCGATCCGGCCGATGCCGTCGCCCTGGAACGCCTGCGCCCGTGCTTTCCGGGTCGCGACGTGATCGGCATTGATTGCCGGGCACTGATTCAGCAGTATGGCAGCCTGCACTGCATCACGATGCAGATTCCGGAATCCGCCGCATGACCGCCAGAACCCTCCGCGCCGGCATCGTCCAGCATGCCTGCAGCGACAACGCCGAAGCCAACCTCCATACCTCCGAAGCCGGCATCCGCGCGGCGGCCGAACAGGGCGCGCAGCTGGTGCTGCTGCAGGAACTGCACACCAGCCTGTACTTCTGCCAGCACGAAAACACCGACCTGTTCGACCTCGCCGAACCGATTCCGGGGCCGTCCAGCGATTTTCTCGGCACCCTGGCCGCGGAACTCAGCATCGTCATCGTCGGTTCGCTGTTCGAAAAGCGGGCACCCGGGCTGTACCACAACACCGCGGTGGTCCTGGAACGTGACGGCAGCCTGGCCGGCACCTACCGCAAGATGCATATCCCGGACGATCCGGGCTACTACGAGAAGTTCTACTTCACGCCCGGCGACGCCGGCGACGGCGCCGGTTTCACGCCCATCGACACCAGCGTCGGCCGCCTCGGCGTGCTGGTCTGCTGGGACCAGTGGTATCCGGAAGCCGCGCGCCTGATGGCGCTGGCCGGCGCGGACCTACTGCTGTACCCCACCGCGATCGGCTGGAACCCGCAAGACCCAACTAAAGAGCGGGGTCGTCAGCGCGACGCCTGGGTTACGATTCAACGTGCGCATGCTGTGGCCAACGGCCTGCCCGTGCTCGTCGCCAACCGCGTCGGCTACGAGGCGGACCCCACCGGGCAGTGGCCCGGCGCCCAATTCTGGGGCCACAGCTTCGCCGCCGGCCCGCAGGGCGAGATCTTGGTGGCCGGCAGCGAACAGCCCGAGGTGCTGGTGGTCGATATCGACATGGCCCGCAGCGAGGACGTCCGCCGCTGGTGGCCGTTCCTGCGGGATCGCCGGATCGACGCCTACGGCGACCTGGTGAAGCGCTTCCGCGACTGACGCCCGAGTCAAAACCGACGGCGCCGGTCGCTTCGTACTGCTGGAACGACGAGGAGACAGGCGATGAACAAGCTGGCGATCGGTACCGCGGCGCTGCTGCTTTGCGCCGGTTCGGCCCAGGCCCAGGTGGCGCGCGTCGATCAATTTGCGTGGCTGGCCGGCTGCTGGGGCTTCGACACCGAAAACGGCCGTTACGAGGAAGTCTGGAGCGCGCCGACCGGCAACAGCATGCTCGGCTACTCGCGCCGCATCGAGAACGGCTACACCCGCGAATTCGAGTTCCTGCGCATCGTCACCAGCGGCGGTGGCGGCTTCGACTACATCGCCGCGCCCAAGGGCGAAAACCCGACCCGCTTCAACAGCGTGTCGTTCGCCGGCGAAAAAGCCGTCTTCGAGAACCCCGACAACGACTTCCCCCAGCGCATCACCTACGAAAAGCTGGGTCCTGACGCCGTGACCGCGCGCATCGAAGGCCCGTCCCAGGGCCACACGATGACGATGAAGTTCCCGATGAAGCGGCGCAGCTGCCCATAGGCGCGACCCCGTTCCCGCGCAGCCGCCGCACGTTCGCCGGATGCGCCGAAGATTTTCACAACACCACTCGAACCTGACATCCGATGAGCACACAGAACGAAGAACTCGAAATGTTCCGCGACACCGTTGTCCGCTTCTTCAAGGACAACGTCGAGCCGCACTACGAACAGTGGGAGAAGGACGGCATCTATCCCAAGGATCTGTATCTGCAGATGGGCGAAGCCGGCCTGCTCTGTGTCGACATGCCCGAGGAATACGGCGGCATCGGTGCCCCGTTCGCGTTCTCCTGCGTGGTCGTCGAGGAAGCCGCGCGCATGGGCTACCTGGCTCTGGCCTCCAACCTGACGGTGCACTCCGACATCGCCGCGCCGTACATCCTGCACCTCGGCACCGAAGCGCAGAAGCAGAAGTACCTGCCGAAGATGGCGACCGGCGAGTGCATCGGCGCGATCGGCATGACCGAGCCGGGCGCCGGTTCCGATCTGCAGGGCATGAAGACCAGTGCCACGGCGGATGGTGACGACTACATCATCAACGGCTCCAAGACCTTCATCACCAACGGCCAGCACGCCGGCGTCGTGGTCCTGGCCACCAAGACCGACCCCAAGGCCGGCGCCAAGGGCACGACCCTGTTCACCGTCGACACCTCGCTGCCGGGCTTCAAGCGCGGCCGCAACCTCGAGAAGGCCGGCCTGCACTCGGCCGACACCTCGGAGCTGTTCTTCGACAATCTGCGCATCTCCAAGGACGAAATCCTGGGCCGCCTCGGCGGCGGTTTCGGCCACCTGATCGATGAGCTGCCGCGCGAGCGCCTGGTCCTCGCGGTCTCGGCCGTCGCCCACGCCCAGGGCGCGCTGGAAAAGACCATCGACTACGTCACCGAGCGCAAGGCCTTCGGCCAGCCGATCGCCAGTTTCCAGAACACCCGCTTCGTGCTGGCCACCTGCAAGACCGACATCGAGGTCCATCGCGCCTTCGTCGAGAAGTGCACGCAGCAGTACGCCGACAACACGCTCGACGTACCGACCGCGGCGATGATCAAGCTGGCGACGACCGAAATGGAAGGCCGCGTCACCGACGCCTGCCTGCAGCTGTTCGGCGGCTATGGCTACATGACCGAATACCCGATCTCGCGCTACTGGGCCGACGCGCGCATCCAGCGCATCTATGGCGGCACCAGCGAGATCATGAAGGAAGTCATCGCGCGCTCGCTGGTCGGCCGCTGATCCCGCATCCGCGCGGCATCCGGGCTCACCCTGCCCGGATGCTGCCGCCGACACGCCGCCCGTTCTCCCTCGATCCGGGGAGGCGGGCGCCCCGTGCGTCGACGATGATGATACCCCCACCCCCTATTACGAACCTGGAACCATGACTGCTGCCGATCCCCAGATGTCCGATTCGATGGCCGCCGAGCTGGCCGACTGGCGCGATACGATCCTGCGTTTTCTCGCGGACGAGGTGGAGCCGCACTACGAACAGTGGGAACGCGACGGCATCGTGCCCAAATCGCTGTACCGCAAGATGGGCGACGCCGGCCTGCTGTGCGTGGACGCGCCCGAGGCCTACGGCGGCTCCGAGGCGCCGCTGGAATTCTCCTTCGCCATCGCGGAGGAGGCGGCACGCCTGGGCTACATGTCGCTGGTCACCAACGTGATGATGCACTCGGACATCGTCGTGCCGTACATCACCCATCTCGGCACCGAGGCGCAGAAGCAGAAATACCTGCCGCGCATGATCAGCGGCGAATGGTTCGGCGCCCTGGCGATGACCGAGCCGGGCACCGGCTCCGACCTGCAGGCGATCAAGACCACCGCGCTGCCGGACGGTGACGGCTACCGGCTCAATGGATCCAAAACCTTCATCACCAACGGCCAGAACGCCGACGTCGTCATCGTCGCGGCCAAGACCGATCCGTCCGGCGGCGCCAAGGGCACCACCCTGTTCCTGGTCGACACCAACCTGCCCGGCTTCAAACGCGGCCGCAACCTCGAGAAGGTCGGCATGCATGCCGCCGACACCTCGGAGCTGTTCTTCGACGACGTCCGCCTCGGACCCGACGCCGTGCTCGGCCGCCTCGGCGGCGGCTTCGGCCACCTGATCGACGAACTGCCGCGCGAGCGCCTGATGCTGGCCGTCGCCGCGGTGGCCCACGCCGAGGGCGCGCTGGAACGCACCATCGCGTATGTCACCGAGCGCAAGGCCTTCGGCCAGCCGGTCGCCAGCTTCCAGAACACGCGTTTCGAACTGGCCCGGATCAAGACCGAGATCGAGGTCACCCGCGCGTTCTACGAGAAATGCTGCCGGCTCTACGCCGAAGGCAGGCTCGACGTGCCAACCGCGGCGATGATCAAGCTCGCGACCAGCGACATGGAAGGCCGCGTGGTCGACGCCTGCCTGCAGCTGTTCGGCGGCTACGGCTACATGACCGAATACCCGATCTCGCGCTACTGGGCCGACGCGCGCGTCCAGCGCATCTACGGCGGCACCAACGAGATCATGAAGGAAGTCATCGCCCGTTCGCTGGTCGGGCGCTGACCTCCCGGCGGACCTTTCACGCCGTTTTCCGATGGCCGGCTTATCATGAGCCGGCCATTTTTGTGGAGGGAAGCGGCGTGAGCATGGACATACTGATCCGGCGCGTCGACGCCGGGCGCGGCAGCGCGTGGATCGGAGACGCATACAGGCTGTTCAAACAGGCCCCCTTGCTTTGGATCGGCATGGTGCTGCTCCTCATGGTCGCCGCCATCGTCGTCAGCGAGGTTGCGCTGATCGGCTCCATCGTCGCCAACCTGTTCATGCCGGTCGCATACGGTGGCCTGATCCTCGGCTGCCACGCGCAGGCGCGTGGCGAGGCGCTGCGATTCGACCATCTCTGGGCCGGCCTGCAGTCGCCGCACTTCAACCGGCTGCTGCAGCTCGGCGTGGCGTACATGGTGATCACGCTGATCGTTCTGGTCATCGCGTTCGCGGTGATCGCCGCAACCCTGGGACCGGCGTTCCTGAGCGCGTCCCCCGAGGACATCGACACCGCGGCGGCCGGCATCGGCATGCTGCTCGCGGTCCTGCTCGTCGTCGCCGTCACCATCCCGCTGATGATGGCCACCTGGTTCGCTCCGGCGCTGATCGTGCTCGGCGGTCAGCCGGTGATCGAGGCGCTCAAGCTCAGCTTTCGCGGGTGTATGGCCAACCTGGTCCCGTTTCTGGTCTACGGCGTGATCAGCTTCCTGATCCTGATCGTCGCGATGATTCCGCTGGGACTGGGATTGCTGATCGCCGCACCGGTGATCTTCATCACCACCTATACCGGCTTCACGGACATATTCGAGCCGGCCGCGGCGCCGGACGACCCGACCCCGCTGTCGGAAACCTGAAGCGGCCCGGTCAGTCCGACGGCTCGTCGGCGGCGATGCCGACCGCGTCCGGATCGGACGCGGTCGAATGCGTCTTGGCCTTGGGCTGCGGCGGCGGTGGCGGATGGTTCTGCTTGAGCTCCGGCGGCAGCATCCACTCGCCCAGGTCGTAGCCGCCCTGCCGCATCAGCCGGGCCAGCTGCTCCAGCTGCTTGGCGTTGCCCCGCGTCTGCACGATCGTGCCCGGACGCGACACCAACGACCCCAGCTGCTCGAACAGGCGCCCGCGGTCGGTCACCAGATTGCCGGACGCCGGCTTCGACTGCGCCCACTTCTGCGCGACCCGGAAATCCTGCGCGGTCGTCACCAGAGCGCCGCCACCGTCGATGACGATCTGCACGATGTCGCCCTGGCGGATGACCCGCCCGCGCGAGGTTGCGGATTCGAAGAGATTGAGCGTGCGTGCCAACGGCGTGACCGTCCCTGATCGAAGAATTTTGGGCATCGGCAAACCGACGCCGCCGACACGATGGCGGCATCCGGTCCACCCGTCAATCGCCGGTCGACGACTCGGCCGATCCGGACCGGAAGGCGTTCCCGCCTACTCGAACTCCATGCCGCCGGCACCGCGTCGCACGACATAGCCGGCATCGGTGAGGTCGTCGAAGATCTGCCCGGCGTGCGCCTCGTCCTGGGCCTCGACCAGCACTTCGAGCGTCGTGCTCTTGGCATGGCCGCGCTGCAGGCGCTCGTGATGGACCTGGACGATGTTGCCGCCGGAATCGCCGATCCTGCCCGCCACGCGCGACAGGAATCCGGGCTGATCCTCGATCTCGATCGACAGACGGATCAGGCGCTGCTCATGCACCAGCTGTCGCAGCAGCACCGACGCCAGCAGGCGGGTATCGATGTTGCCGCCGCACAGCACCAGACCGACGCTACGCCCCGCGAAGCGCGGCGGATCGCTCAACAGGGCCGCGAGGCCGACCGCGCCCGCCCCTTCGACGATGACCTTCTCGATCGACGCCAGCAGACCGATCGCGCGCTCGATCGCCGCCTCCTCGACACGGACGAGATCGGCGACATGCTCGCGGATGATCTCGATCGGCAGCTTGCCGATGTTGCGCACCGCGATGCCCTCGGCGATGGTCTGGCCGCCCCGCACCAGTTCCGGATCGCCCTGCAGCGCCGCGTATGCCGACGGATAGCCCGCCGACTCGACCCCGACGATCTCGATCTCCGGCTTGATCGCGTGCGCGGCGATCGCCATGCCCGAAATCAGCCCGCCCCCGCCGATCGGCACCACCAGCGTATCGATCGCCGGAGCCTGTTCGAGCATCTCCACCGCAACGGTGCCCTGTCCGGCGATGATCAAGGGATCGTCGTAGGGGTGGACCAGGGTCATGCCCTGGCGTTCGATCAGTTCGCTTTCGAGATAGGTCTGCGCATCGGACAGCGAATCGCCGTGCAGGATCACCTCACCGCCGAGTTCGCGGGTATTGCGCACCTTGGTGAACGGCGTGTTGCGCGGCATCACGATGACGCTGCGGATGCCGAGCCGTGTCGCGTGATAGGCCACGCCCTGCGCGTGGTTGCCCGCGGACATCGCCGCGACGCCGGCCGCGCGCTGCGCCTCGGTCAGGCTCGCCAGCTTGTTCAGCGCCCCGCGTTCCTTGAACGACGCGGTGAACTGGAAGTTCTCGAACTTCAGCCAGACATCCGCGCCGGTGATCTTCGACAGGACCCTGGAACGGGTGCAGGGCGTCCGCACGACCTGACCGTCCAGCACCCCCACCGCAGCGCGGACGTCCGCATACTGAACCTTGGTTTGCGCCACCTAGCGCTTCTCCCGCTTGCTGCGCGTCGACACGACGCGGCCGTCTTCGAATGTGACGTGCAGCCGGCTGCCGTCATCCAGAACGTAACTCCAGGTCTCGCGCGCCTTGCCTGCGCGCCGGCTCGACGAGGTCACCGCCGGCTCCCCATGCAAATGCCGGACCTGCATCTCGGTCATGCCCTCGACCACGACGCCCTTGATCCGCCCCTCGCGGATGCGTTCGGCCTCGGCCTTGCGTGCCTGGTGCTGCGCATTCCACTGCGCGTCGGCGGCGTCGCGATCGCGCCGCTCCTGTTCGCGCTTGGCGTCGGCCTGTTCCAGCAGATCCAGTTTCGGACCGGCGGGCACGACGATGGCGTCGGGCAGGTCCGCGGGCTTGGCCCCGCGCGCGCAGGGCTTGTCGCTGTAGACGAGGACGTCGCCGGACCGGCACCGGTAGATCGGATCGGCGTGCGCGAGCATCGTCACCGGGCCGAGCATCGCCGCAAGCCCGCAGGCCGCCATCTGAATCCGGGACCGGGTCGACATGCGCGCATTATAGGCCCGCGCCCGCCTCGCAAGGGCCTGTCCGCCGCGCCGGTACACCCGGGCCACGCACCCGCCGCGGGCACCCCGCACCGGCACCTTTGGCATCGCCGGCCCGTCTGTCCGATAATCACCGGCTCGACCCCCGTGCTTGAAATCCCCGATGGCTCAATACGTTTACACCATGAATCGGGTGGGCAAGACCGTGCCCCCCAAGAAGGAAATCCTCCGCGACATCTCGCTGTCGTTCTTCCCCGGCGCCAAGATCGGCGTGCTCGGCTACAACGGCGCGGGCAAGTCGACGCTGCTGCGGATCATGGCCGGCGTCGACCGGGAATTTCACGGCGAGGCGCGGCCGATGCCGGGGCTCAAGATCGGCTACCTGCCGCAGGAGCCGCAGCTCGACCCCGACAAGAACGTGCGCGAGAACGTCGAGGAGGCGCTGTCCGAGATCAAGGATGCGCAGGCCGAACTCGATCAGGTCTACGCCGCCTATGCCGAGCCGGACGCCGACTTCGACAAGTTGTCGGCACGCCAGCAGGAGCTGGAGGCGATCCTCGCCGCCAACGACGGCCACAACCTCGACGTGATCATGGACAAGGCCGCCGAGGCCCTGAACCTGCCAGCCTGGGACGCCGACGTCACCAAGCTCTCAGGCGGTGAACGCCGCCGCGTCGCGCTGTGCCGCCTGCTGCTGTCGAAGCCGGACATGATCCTGCTCGACGAGCCGACCAACCATCTCGACGCCGAATCGGTCGCCTGGCTCGAGAAGTTCCTCAAGGACTTCCCCGGCACCATCATCGCCGTCACCCATGACCGTTACTTCCTCGACAACGTCGCCGGCTGGATCCTCGAACTGGACCGCGGCCACGGCATTCCCTGGCAGGGCAACTACTCGACCTGGCTGGAGCAGAAGGAAAAGCGCCTGGAACAGGAACAGCGCGCCGAGGACGCCCACACCAAGGCGATGAAGGAAGAGCTCGAGTGGGTGCGCAAGAACCCCAAGGGCCGTCAGACCAAATCCAAGGCACGTGTGAAGGCGTTCGAGGAACTGGCTTCGACCGAGTTCCAGAAGCGCGCCGAAACCAAGGAACTCTACATCCCGCCCGGCCCGCGCCTCGGCGACATGGTCATCGAGGTCAAGGACCTCAAGAAGCAGTTCGGCGACCGCGTGCTCTACGAGGGCGTCAACTTCAACGTGCCGCGCGGCGCGATCGTCGGCATCATCGGCGCCAACGGCATGGGCAAGACCACGCTGTTCCGCATGCTGATCGGTCAGGAGCAGCCGGACGGCGGCAGCATCAAGATCGGCGAGACCGTCAAGTTCGCCTACGTCGACCAGTCGCGCGATGCGCTGGCCGGCGACAAGACCGTGTTCCAGGAAATCTCCGGCGGCAACGACATCATCCGCGCCGGCAGCTACGAGATGCCGGCGCGCGCGTACATCGGCCGCTTCAACTTCAAGGGCGAGTCGCAGCAGAAGCGCATCAAGGATCTGTCCGGCGGCGAACGCAATCGCGTCCATCTCGCCAAGCTGCTGCTCGGCGGCGGCAACGTGCTGCTGCTCGACGAGCCGACCAACGATCTGGACGTCGAGACGCTGCGCGCGCTGGAAGAGGCCCTGCTCGACTTCCCCGGCTGCGCGCTGGTGATCTCGCATGACCGCTGGTTCCTCGATCGCGTCGCCACGCACATCCTCGCATTCGAGGATTCAGGCGAGATCGTCTGGCACGAAGGCAACTACCAGGAATACGAGGAAGACTTCCGCCGCCGCACCGGCTGCGAGCCCGGCATCAATCGCCGCGCCCGCCACAAGAAGCTGGCCTGAAGCGCGCCGGATGAAACCGGGCCGCCGCATTGGCGGCCCGTTTCATTTCAGTCGCCGGTGAGCCGCAACCCGTAGAACAGCGTGGCGTCGGCCACCGCGCGGGTCTGTCCGGCCAGATGCAGGCGCAAGGTGATCGGATGGCGGAACACGGCGTTGGCCGTCGCGTCAGACAGGCCGTAACCCTCGGTCAGATGGCGCTTGCTGAGCAGGCCGCCGATGCAGCTGCGGGTGAAGTTGTCGCGCTGCAGCAGCGACGCCCCCGGCTCCAGACCGACGCTGTCGACGTGCGTGGCGGCGAACGACAGCTCCATGGCGCCCCCGAACGGCAATCCGGTCACCGGATCGATCAGGGTCGGATCGTCCAGCACCTCGCTCTCCAGCGTCAGATACGGGCGCAGATTCAGCAACCCCTGGGCCGGCACGCTGCCCGGATTGGCGTAGCGATACGTCAGGATCTGGGTCAGATCGTGGCAGATCAGCGACGTGGCGCTGCGCGCCGGCAGCTCGATGCGGCCCAGATCACGTTCGTCGAAATCGACCAGGTCGCCGACCGGTTCGTGGCAGCGTGCCTCGGGCGGCACCGACGGCGCCGTGCAGTCTGCGGAGATCACGACGGCACCGGTCTGTGCCAGACCCAGCCATCGGACGGTGCGCCCGAACGAATCGGCGTCGCCGACCTCGGCGTCGGTCGGACCGCCGAGACCGAGCAGGCCCGCGGCGCGCGCCTGCGCCGCGGTCACCGCCACCGGCTCCGGCTTCACCGCATCCCCGGCATCTGCTAGCACGGTCGCGCAACAGCATCCGACGATGCCGGCCCCCAGCAAGGTTCTGAAATATCCCACGGCCATACCCCCGTTATCGATGGCGCCCACGTCAGTCGGCGGGCGCTGTGGGTGCAAAGCCTAGGGACGACTCAGCCGGAATCCTGTGACACAGCGCACCGATCGGCGCCCTGCGCCGGTCGATCTGTGCGGGCGTTCACATGCCCGGACCCGGGCGCGCCGCTGCGTGCCCAGTAAACCTGCGCCAGCGACAGCGGCCGCAGCATCGACATCTTCTTGCTCTGGTGCCCGCGCATGCGCATCAGGATGTCGTCGAGCGCCCGTACCGCGTCAACCACGAACGCACCCTTGTTGAGCATGACGCATTCGGCCCGGTGACTCATCGCCGCATCGGTGATCTCCGCGCGCGACGGCTGACCGCTCTTGGCCAGAGTCTCCAGGACCTGGGTCGCCCAGATCACCGGCAGGCGGGCGGCCTCGCACATCCACAGGATCTCCTCCTGCACTTCGGCCATCCGTTCGAAGCCGCACTCGATCGCCAGATCGCCGCGCGCGATCATCACCCCGCAGGGCCCGGTCCGCATCGCCGCCAGCAGCAGCTCCGGCAGATGCTCGAATCCGCTGCGGGTCTCGATCTTCAACACCATCGGCATGTCCGCCCGCCCCCTGCGGCGCAGCTCCTCCTGCAGGCGCTCGACATCGGCCGCGCGGGTGACGAAGGACAGGGCGACGGCGTCGGCATGGGTCGCGACGAAGTCCAGATGCTGCAGGTCGAAACGCGTCAGCGCGTCGAGGCGCAGCTCGCTGTCCGGAAAATTGATGCCCTTGTCGCTGCGCAGCTTCGACCCCCTGGGCGCGGCATGCGCGATGCGGATCCGCAGCTCGCCTGCGCGCTTGCTCTCCACCGTCCCGCCGATGCGCCCGTCGTCGAACCACACGGCGTGACCGGGTTCGACATCGTCCAGCACCTCCGGCAGCGTGCACCCGATCGTTGCAGGCTCAACCGCCGCTCCGTCCGCGTCGCGCCGCGCCGGCACACCCGGTTCGGGCCGGCCGTGCAGGATCAGCAGTTCCCCCGGCCTGAGCAGCAGCGCTTGCTCGCGCGGCGGGATCGACGCGATCCGCAGCACCGGGTGCGCCTCCACCGACAGCTCCAGATCGGGCATCAGGTAACAGGTCTTGGCGGACTCCGCCCACCAGCCACCCTTGTCGACCTGAACCACGTTCCAGCAACGCTTCGACTCCCGCGCATCGTGGAACCGCAAGCGCGCGCCGGGCCGGAGGCGACGTTCCGCGATCGCCAGTACCGGCACCACCGCATCGGCCGCCTGCGGCGGCGGGCACGGCGCGGCCGCCGGCGTCAGCCAGATCCGGGCCGGGCGCAGGACCTGACCGCAGGCATCCCGATGCGGGCGCACCCGGATCACCGGCGGCCCCGGCGTCAGCGCGCCGGTGCGCAGTTTCGGCCCCGGCAGATCCATCAGCACGCGGCAGCGGCGTCCGGCGTCGGCCGGACTCATGCGCAGGTGCTCGATCATCGCCCGCCATTGTTCCGGGCCGTCGTGCGCGCAGTTAATCCGGGCACAGTCCATGCCGCCGGCAAGCAGGCTGTCGACCAGCCCGGCCTGTTCCGCCGCGAGACTCGGCAGCGTCACCATGATCAGGTTCTGGCGCCCGCCGCGCGGCGTTCCCAGCACATGCCGCAGGCCCTGCTGCAGATCGCGCGTACCGGCGTCCCAGACCGCGGCATCGAAGCCGGCGGCGCCGGTACGCTGCAGCGCCGCCCGCGCCATCCCGAGGGTCGCGTCGACCGACGCCCAGACGTGCGCCTCGGCACGCCCCAGCGACGACAGCCCCATGCGCGCCAGGATGTCCTGCAGCGGGCGCAGCTCGTGCCGGCGCAGCTCGAGGTAGTGGACCAGATTCAGGGCGCCGGCGCGGCAGGCCGGCGCCACCTGCTCCAGCTCCGGCGCGTGGCGCCGGCCGGCCGCGTCGAGGAGATCGCGCAGGGCCTGGAGGCGTTCGACGACATGTCCCAGCTGCAGCTCGGCAGCACCGTCTGGAAATTCACCGGATGATTCAGCCCACACGCTCGTTAAGCCCCTGCCCGTCACTGGAACCCGCATGTGCGGGTGTTGCGTCCGGAGCAGATCAAGCACGTTTTGCGTTGCAGTTCGATGACATCGGCCGCAGCCTTAGGAATTTTTTAGCTACGCCCCCCCGGCGGCAACCGCTACCGTAGCGCCCCTCCCCTCAGCAAGGAACGCCGCCATGTCCCGAAAACGCTACGCCCTGCTTGCCCTGCTGGGCCTGCTCGCCTGTGGCGTCGCACCGGCCGACGCTGCCGAACGCCAGGCGGTGCTGACCGTGGAACTGCAGGTCGACGGCGAGCAGTCCTGGGACACCGGCACCGACAACGGCCGCGCGACCACCTCGGAGCGCTATCTGATCGTCACGCCGCTGCGCTCCGACGGCGAGCTCGACAGCGTCAACGTCCTCGACCCGCAGTTCGCCGAACGGCAGATGATCAGGGCTGCCCAGGTCCAGCGCGCGGTCCTGCAGGCACGCGGGGGCGCGGTCACGCCGCCGGCGACCGAAGCCGAGGCCGCAAGCCGTCAACAGGCGCTGATGCTGCAGATGCAGGCCCGTCAACAGGCCTGCGGCAGCGACGCCAACTGCCTGATGGCGCTGGCCATGGAGATGGCCCAGCAGAGCGCGGCCCTGTCGGTGGCGAGCGCGCCGGCCGACCTGCCGTCGGCTGCGGCCGATCAGGAGCAGGACGAATACCGCTATCTGAACTTCTACGGCTACGAACATTGCCCGGGCAAGATCGAGATCCGGATCGAACGCAGCGTCGAAGGCGAGTTCGCCGACATCGCCGGCATGATCCCCTTCCGCGAGCGCCACACCGCGGACTGGCGGGGCGACGCACTGCAGAACCAGAGCCAGTGTCTCGGCCAGCAGACCGTGTTCGATACCGGATCGGATCGCTTCTACGCGCGGGGCTATGCCCTGCCCTCGGCCGCAGGCACCTGGTCCCGCAGCGTCCGCGGCCGCCCGGACGAGCACGGCGACAACGCCGAGATGTCGGCCGATGCCACGGTCCGCGCCTGGCTCAGCGAGCAGCTCAGCGTTGCCGCCGACTCGGGATCGATCAGCGTGGAGCTGCCGGTCACCGACGCCGCGCTGGTCGGATCGACGATCCCCGATGCCCGCTATCGCGGCTCCGTACGCGCGACCCTGAAATGGCGATTCGAAGTCCGGTGAGATCCGCCCGCGGACCGGCGATCTGACCCAGATCAGTGCGTCGCATTGCCGCAAGCTCGACGATGTGGCAGTCTACGACGGCCTTTTTCCGAACCTGCCGAAATCACCGGAAGCGTGCATGTCCGAGCTGAAGATCTACGACGTCTGGGATGCGCCGACCCGGTGGTTTCACTGGATCAACGTACTGTGCGTGATCGCCCTGGCCGGCATTGGCACCGTGATCCTGCAGGCCGGCGCCCTCGGCATCCCCAATGACGGCAAGATCCTGCTCAAGACCGTCCACGTCTGGGCCGGCTATGTGTTCGCTCTGAATCTGACATGGCGCATCGTCTGGGCCTTCATCGGCAACCGGCATGCCCGCTGGCGCCAGCTGCTGCCGGGTGGCCGCGGCTACGTCGGCGCGTTGCGCGAGTACGTCCACGCCGCCAGGGCCGGCGAAGCGCCCGCCTACCTCGGCCACAATCCGGTCGGCCGGATCGCGGTCGGCATCCTGCTGCTGCTGCTGGCGACGATGGCCGTCACCGGCCTGGTGCTCGCCGGCACCGACATTTTCTATCCGCCGCTGGGGCAATGGATCGCCGAATCGATCAGCGCACCCGGCATCGATCCGGCGAGCCTCCAGCCGTATGCGAAAGAGATGTACGACGCCACCGCCTACGACGCGATGCGCGCGGCGCGCAAGCCGTTCGCGCTGACCCACGTCTACGCGTTCTACACGCTGATGGTGATGGTGGTCGTCCACATCGGGGCGGTCGTCGTCACCGAGATCCGCGAGGGCGGCAGCCTGATCTCGGCGATGTTCAGCGGCCGCAAGGTCTTCTCGCGCAAGCCCCGCGACCTGGACTACTAGACGTCTCCTAACCGCGGGCGCCAACGTTCACGCGTCGAGCAGTTCGCGAACCCGCTGGCGCAGCTGCGGCAGGACATCCGCCTCGAACCAGGGATGCTGGCGCAGCCAGCGCTGGTTGCGCGGACTCGGATGCGGCATCGGCAGGCAGTCGGGCCAGTGCCGCCGCCAGTCCCCGACCCGCTCCGACAGCGGACGCCCACGATCCTGCGGCAGGTGCCAGTCTGCCGCGTACGCGCCGATGACCAGGGTCAGGCGCAGGTTCGGCAGCAGCTCCAGCAGGCGCGTGCGCCAGGTCTGTGCGCACTGCGGCCGCGGCGGCAGGTCGCCGCCGCGACCCGTTCCGGGATAGCACAGGCCCATCGGCAGGATCGCGAAGCGCCGCGCATCGTAGAACGTCTGGGCGTCGACGCCCATCCAGGCCCGCAGGCGGTCGCCGCTGGGGTCACTGAACGGCACACCGCTGTGATGCGCCCGCCGTCCCGGCGCTTGGCCGGCGATCAGAATCCGCGCCCGCGGATCGATCTGCAGGATCGGACGCGCGCCCAGCGGCAGGTCGGGTTCGCACAGGCGACAGGCCCGTACTTCACCCAGCATCGCTTCCGCCGCATCACCGCATATCGTCATCGCCGGCTCCTTCCGCGTCCGTCCGCATCATCGCGGCCCGGCCACGGCGTACCAAGCCCGCGGGCGTCGATGCGGACGATCGGACATGAAATCGGAACGCGCGGAACGATTGTGGCGCCGGCACCACCCTGCTGTCGTGCTCGCGGTCGCATGCGCAGGCACAATACAGCTCCCTGACGAACCCCCCGCTTCCGCGCATGACCGATCCGATCGCGTACCGCTGGCACCGCAACGCCCTGCAGCCGGTGCAGTTTCCGCAAGTCGTCCGTCTCGACCAGTTGCTCGGCATCGACCGGCAGAAACAGGCGGCGCGCCAGAACACCGAGCAGTTCGTGCAGGAACGCCCTGCCAACCACGTGCTGCTGACCGGCGCCCGCGGCACCGGCAAGTCCTCGCTGGTCAAGGCGCTGCTCAACGAATTTGCCGACCAGGGCCTGCGTCTGGTCGAGGTGCCGCCGCACGATCTGATCGACCTGCCGGAGGTCGTCGCGCCGCTGCGCGGCCGTCCCGAGCGTTTCATGCTCTATGTCGACGACTTCTCCGTCGCCGCCGACGATCCGGCCCTGACCGCGCTCAAGACCGCCCTCGACGGCGGCATCGAGGAGCCGCCGGAGAACGTGCTGATCTACGCGACCTCCAACCGCCGCCACCTGATGCCGGAAACCCGGCGCGACAACCAGGAGTACCACTGGGTCGACGACGAGCTGCATCCGGGCGAATCGACCGAGGAGAAGATCTCCCTGTCCGAACGCTTCGGCCTGTGGCTGTCGTTCCTGCCGTTCAACCAGCAGCAGTACCTGGACGCGGTGCGCATGCACCTGGCCGCGCTCGGTCACGACGGCTGGGACGAGGCCACCGAGAAGGAGGCCCTGCGCTGGGCGCTCAACCGCGCCTCCCGCAGCGGCCGCGTCGCCCGCCAGTTCGCGCGCGACCGCGCCGGTCGGAGCGCCTAGGGTTTGACCCGGCGCAGGATCACGGCGTCGATGCTGTCGATACGCACGATCGCGTCGAAGTAATCGCGACCGCTGAGTTCGGTCAGGCGCACGAAGTCCTTGTCGACGCCGTCGACCACCCCGGTCAGTTCCTGACCCGCATCCAGGTGCAGCGTCGCGCGATGGCCCTTCTGCGCCACCAGCACGTCGCGGATGCTGGGCACTCCGGCCAGCACCGTCGCCGGCACCAGCGCCGCACCGACCAGCATCAGAACCCCGGCGACACCCCGCCCCACGTTGCGCTTCCTCATCCGCGTTCTCCTCGCCTTCCGATCAGAGCCAGAGCCAGGCGGCCCAGGCCAACAACGGCAATATGCCCTGCATCACCGCCGCGCGCAGCATCGGCCGTCCGGCGGACAGGTACAGCACCACGCCGGCACCGAACATGCAGGCACAGTTGAACAGCACCAGCGTCTCGCCCACCACCCTGTCGCCCCCGCCCTGCAGCAGCGCGAGTCCCACGAAGATACCGATCGCCAGGAACAGGTTGTAGAAGCCCTGATTGAACGCAAACAGGCGCCGCGCCTCGGCGTCCGCCGGCGTGGCAGCCCCGAAACGTCTGTGCACCCCGGGCCGCATGAACCACAGGCTCTCCATGCAGAAGATGAAGACATGCAGGATGGCGGCGAGCAGGGCGAACAACTGACCCGGGAAGTTCATGGCGTGATCTCGTCAATCGTCCGGTGGAGGAAAAAGACGATCGCGAAGACCGCCGCCAGCGAGAATCGGCACTCCGTCATTTGCCGTCTCGTCCAGGATCTTTCGATGCCCACGCCCCGGCGCGTCGCGAGTCCCGGTTCGGTTTGAGGCGTACCACCGGTCTCGGACAATGACATGCGCGGCTCCCTCAGGAAATACCTGACAGGGCGGATGACGCCAGGACATGGCCGAAGCCACAATGCTGGCCCCACCCCTGCGGGTCAACACCCATATAAAAAGCGGGGGCCGCTGGCCCCCGCTTTTTCCTGATGCCGTGACCCGCCTTCTACTTGTGCGACTTGAGCAGGCCTTCGACCTTGTCGATATACAGGCGCATGGCCTTGTCCGAGGTCGTGCCCTTGAGCTTGGCCCAGGCGTCGTACTTGGCGCGACCGACCATGTCGAGCATGCCGGGGCGATTGCCCTTGACGTCGCCCTCGCTGGCCTGCTTGAAGTGTGCGTAGAGAAACAGCATGTCGTTGTTGTCAGGGCGCTTGGTCAGCGTCTTGACGTCTTTTTGTGCTTGTTCGAACAGCGCGTTCAGATCGGCCATCGCGGTACTGACTCCTGTACTCAGGTCGGCTCGTGAGCATAGCAAAAGCCGGGCTCCGCTCGCGTCCGCAACCGGCTGCGGGAAGGCGCCTACACCCTGCCGCCGTAGTACCGTCCCGGACCGCCGTTGAGCGGCACCGCCCAGCCGGCCTCGAGTTCGACGTCGACGAAGTTGGTCAGGCGGATGCGCAGCCCCAGGCCGAGGCTGGTGTAGACCTTGTCGAAGCTGATGTCTTCCGGCTCGTCGAAGACGTTGCCGCCTTCCAGGATCACGACCCCGCGCAACCAGGGCCACGTCGCCCGCAGTGGCCGCGCGTATTCGAGCGCGACGCGGTAGTAGCCGTTGCCCTCGATGAAGTTGGTCTCGTAGCCGCGCAGGTTCTGCGGACCGCCGATGCCATAGGCGTCGACCCGTTCCGGTCCGCTGAAGTAGGCGCCGACGCGCGCCTGGAAATGCACGGTCTGGTGCTCGGTCCGGCCGACATGCAGGTAATCCGCGTAATAGAGATTCCAGTTGGTGAAACTGTAGTCGGAACCCCAGCCGTCGCGCGCCGACGACACCGACGCCGAGTAGGTCCGGCCGGTTTCGCTGAACACGTGGTAGTGGAAGTCACGGTAGCGCACGTAGGCATACGGCGCGGTGGCGTCGCCGTACTCCGGCTCGGCGAACGGGCCGCTGGTGGCCTCGCGCGACCATTTGAGGCCGGCGCCGACGGTCCAGCCCTGGCTGGCCGCGCCCTTCGAATAGGTTCTGGTGAAGCCGAGGGCGAAGTCCTGCAGCGTTTCCTCGTAGTAGCCCTGCGGCGTCTCGACCGGACGGATGGTGTAGCTGGAACCGAAGTTGAGCCCGTACGGCGAGTCGCCGATGAACGGCGCCGAGTAGCTCAGCGAGTAGGTGCGTTCCTTGCCGATGTCCTGGCGCTTGCGGTCGCTGTCGACCCAGAACACGCGCATGCGGTGATTGAGGCCGAGCACGTTGTCCCATGCGACCTGCACGCCATACGAATACTGCCCGTCGGCCTTGGCGTCCGCGCGCGGCAACGGGAAGAAGTAGTAGCGCTCATCGACCTTGAAGACCACGCGCACGCCGCCCTCGACCGCTTCCTGCCGGTCGACGACCTTCTTGAACAGGCCGAGATCGAGCAGGGCCTGGCGGCTTTTCTCGATGCGCTGCGGATCGGCCGGATCGCCCACCGCGATCACCAGCTCGCGCAGCATGGTCGACGGCCGCGTCACCTCGTTGCCCTCGAACGCGATCTCGACGACGGGCGGGTATGCCTCCGCCGCGGCTGCCGTCGCCGGTTCCGCCGGAACTGCGGTCTCGACGGCGACGGGCACGGCCCCCGACGGTGACGGGGCCGTCTGCGCCTGCGCCGGCCCGGGAGACAGCAGCCCCAGGCACAGCACCGCCGGCAGCGCCGCTCTCAGCACACGCGCTCCAGCGTCACGAAGGCATAGGCGTGGGCATGACGTTCGTCGGCGGGATGGGACTCACGCGCACGCTCACGCCACTGTCCGGCGTCCAGCGCGGGGAACCAGGCATCGCCCTCGGCCTCCGCGTCGACTTCGGTCAGGTACAGCCGGTCCGCCAGCGGCAGCGCCTGCCGATACAGCTCCGCGCCGCCGATCACCATCAGCTCGCCGTCACGGTGCGCGGTCAGCGCCTCGTCCAGGCTGCGGAACACCCGGCACCCCGCCGCGGCGAAGGCCGGATCGCGGGTCAGCACCCAGTTGTCGCGCTCCGGCAACGGACGCCCGAGCGAATCCCAGGTCTTGCGACCCATCAGCACGACCTTGCCCAGCGTCAGCTGCTTGAAGTGCTTCAGATCATTCGGCAGGCGCCACGGCAGGCCGCCGTCGCGGCCGATCAGGCGATTGCGGTCGAATGCCGCCACAAGACTGATTGTTCGCATCATCTCGGTTCAGGAAATCGATCCATCGGACCCGAAAACCGGGCCCGCCCGCGGATTGTCTCATTTGCGACGATACCGGGCCGTGACGCCCCGCCGATTGACCGGGATCATTTCCGGCCCATGCCGGCCGCGTCCGGCTCCGCATCGAGCCCCAGTGCCGCCAGCAGCGGCGCGCGCAGGTTGCGTTCCACGCCCAGCGCGGCCAGCGCCACGAACACGCCGGTGAGGCGCCGATGCAGGAACAGGATCTCCCGCGGCGGCAATCGGAAATGCACGGTCAGCGAACTCAGCGCCGCGGCGGTGCTGGCCCGGCTCGGCAGGTCGCTGCGCGCCCAGCGGTATTCGCCGCTGGCGTTGAGCAGTTCCGCGGGCGTGCCGCGCCGCGCGTGATCGTCGAACGGTTCGACGATGACCTCGCACATGCGCGAGAAGCCGTCGAGCACCGACTGCGGAAAATCCTCCCGCAAGATGCCGAGCGCCGCTGCGCCATGCACGATGCGGGGGCGATCACGCAGCAACGCGCCGCGCACGACCTCGCCGTAGTCCCGCACGAATCCGGGCGTGAAACTGCGGGTCGCGCCGAAATCCAGCAACACGATGCGGTCGCCCCGCGCGGCGTCGAGCCGGACCCGGTAGTTGCCGAAATGCGGGTCGGTCTGGACCATGCCCCAATCGAAAAACTCGCGCAGGAACAGCCCGAACAGCGCTTCGCCCAGCGCGTTGCGGCGCGGCTGCGGCAGGGCCCGGACCTCTTCGCCGTCGAGCCGCAGCCCGGACTCGTAGCTCATCGCCAGCACCCGCGGCCCGCAGTACTCGGACAGGACCTGCGGCACCACGAAAACCGGATCGTCGGCGAGGCGCTGCCCGAAGGCTTCGATGTAGCAGCGCTCGCGGTCGTAGTCGACTTCCTGGCGCAGCATCTCGGCCAGTTCCGCGAACATCGGCGTCAGATCCAGCCCCCTGGGCGTCAGTCGACGCAACATCAACAGACGGGCCAGCGTGCGCACATCGCTGTCGATCGCGTCGGCGACGCCCGGATACTGGATCTTCAGGCACAGTCCGGCGCCGTCGCGGCGCCGGCGTGCCCGGTGCACCTGCCCCAGCGACGCGGCGCCGACCGGAACCGGGTCGACCTCGAGCTCGGCGAAACGGCGGTTGCCGAGACTCGCCCGCACCTGCGGCGCCAGCACCGACCACGGGACCGGCTGGCTGTTCTCCTGCAACTGGCTGAGCACCTCGACGACCTCGGCCGGCAGGAAGTAGCCGCCGTACAGCGCCAGCAATTGCCCGGCCTTCATCACGCTGCCCTTGAGCTGACCGAGTTCGTCGGCCAGCTCCTGCGCCATGCGCCGGTTGAATTCGCGATCCGCCGATTCGCGACCGTCGCGGCTGCGGAACACGCCGCGCAGGTTGTGCACCGCGAGCTGGGTACCGATGCCGAAGCCCAGCCGCGCCAGCGCCAGATTGCGCTGCAACGGCTGGGTCTTGAGGCGGACCGGCTTGGTCCGCGGATCGGAATCGCTCATGTCGGCCCCGCGCCGGTTCCTGGAAGCTGCTCCGGCTCAGGCAATGAGCAGACCCACCGACAACAGCAGAATGGTGCCGAGGATGACGCCGACGTTGATGCCGAGCAGCGGCACCAGCGCGGGCTGGTTGTCGGCCTGGCGCACGACGTTGCGCGCCAGATAGAGCGCGGCCGGCAGCGGCAGCAGGCCGATCGCCGCCCAGGGCGGAAACGCGCCGACCGCCAGTCCGGCGCCGATCACGGCGAAGGCCGCGAGCACGAAGGCCGCGAACACGCGAGCGCTGGCCTTGCGGCCGATCGAGATCGGCAGATGGTGACGACCGACCTGACGGTCCGCCTCGACATCCGGGAACTGGTTGACCAGCAGCAGCTCGCTGACCAGGAACAGCGGCACCAGCGACGCCCAGACGGCGCTCCAGGAGTAGCTTCCGGTCAGCACGTAGGCGGTCCCCATCACCATCAGCGGCCCGAAGCCGATGCCCGGCGCGAACAGGCACAGCAATGGCCGGCGCGTGATCCAGGGCGTGTAGGCGACGACGATCACCAGCCCGAGCAGGCCCAGCGGCACGATCCCGAAGCCGCGCACGGTGACGACATAGAGCCCGATGAGGGTGGTGCCGACGAGGCAGGCGATCCCGGCGAACAAGGTCGCCTGCGCGGCGTCCGGATGCGCCGGCAGCGTCCCGCTGCCGCCGCTGAATGGCGTCCGCACCGTGATCGAGTCGAGCCCGGACCTGAAGTCGTCGTACTCGTTGAGCAGGTTGACCGCCGCATGCGCGAGCATGCCGCCGATCACCGCCAGCACCGCCAGGCCGGTGTCGATCTGCACACCCTGCGCGACCGCGACGCCGATGCCGAGCAGCACGCACAGCGGCGACAGAATCATGAAATTGGGACGGACCGATCCCAGAACCCGCGTCAGCTGATTCATTACCCCCCCTTGAGGCGCCGAATGACGCAAATCGACCGTGATGCCATGGGGGGAAGTTAACCGGAACCACTCGATCCGGCGCAAGCGCACCCGCGCCGCAGGCCGATCACGCCCCGGACCACGCCGACGCTTCGCGCAGTCGGCCGCGGCCGCCGGACCCAGGCCGGGACCGGCGCCCCTCAGCTCGGGTACAGGGCCGGCAGCGCGTCGCCGTGCCCGCGCTCGACACGGCCGCGTTCGAGCCGGATCGCCCGGGCCAGGGCCTCGCCCTGCCAGGCGCCGTCCGGCGCGTAGCAGGCACGATCGAGCTGCTGCAGCAGCACCGTGATCTGCGGTTCGCCAAGCCGCCGCGCCAACGCGTGCAGCCCCGCCGGCGCGGCATCCGGCCACACCGCACCGGCCCAGGCCAGCAGGTGCCGCCGCGCGGCCGGCGCGTCGTTGGCGGCGCAGGCCTGGACGAAGGCCTTGCGCGCGTTGGCGGCGCCGAGGGCCGCAGCCGCGGCATCCACCGCCGCGTCCGGCGGCGGCACGGCGGCAACGGCGCGGCGACGCTGCACCCACCAGCCGGCCAGCGTGGCCAGCCACAGCACGGCCAGCGCGAGGCTGACCCAGGGCCAGATCCCCGCCGCTGGCGTGGGGATCCCGGTCACCGCCAGGGACCGCGGTTCCACCGCCGGCACAGCGCTGTCCGGCGCCGTTGGCGCGGCACGCTCGGGCGGCACAGCGCCGGCCGCCGCCGACGGATTCGGCGCCGGCAGTGCCGCCGGCTGCCCCCCGGCGGGGGCGGCGGATGATCCCGCCGCGGGCAGCACCTCCAGCGTCTGTGCCGGCAGGACCAGCTCACGCTGGACGCCCGCACCGACGTCCCACCAGTTCAGGCGCAGTTCCGGCAGCGCGTAGCGCCCGGGCCGGCTGGCGATCAGCGCGACGTCCTGGTCGCGACGGCCGACCAGCTTGCCGTCCTCGACCGCGGTATCGAGCTGCGGCTGATCCGGATAGGCCTTGATGCCGTCGGGCAGCGGCAGCATCGCGCCCAGATCGGGAAGCTGATCGCCGCTGAGCCCGACCGCACGCAGATGCAGCCGCCGCGTCAGCGGCTCTCCGGCGTGCACGCTGAGGGTTTCCGGCTGCCAGTCCTCGGTCAGCGTCAGGGCCTGCGCCGGCAGCCAGCCCGCGCCCTGGGCCGCGGCCGGTCGCGGACGCACGTCCAGATCGATCGCATCGCCACGCAGGCGCATCGGCCGGGTCGCGCCCATCATGCCGGCGAAGGGGTTGCCGCCGCCGAAGACGTCGCCGAAGGGATCGCGCACACGGTTGTCGGCAACCTGCGCATCGAGCACCGGGCCGTCGAGGGTCAGCTTGCCGCTGCGCTGCGGAATCAGCAGGTAGTGACGCTCGACCACCTGATACGAACGCCCGTTGCGGGTCTCGCTGAGCTGCCGGTCCTCGCCGAGCTGCCGCACCATCAGGTCGTCGTTCTGCGGCAGGTCGAGGCTGGCCTGGTAGAGCTGCCGATCGATATACAGCCGCACCGTCAGCACCGCCGCGCCCTGCACATAGGGCCGATCCGGGTCGAGCGTGTATTCCATGAACACGCCGGCATTGCCGGCGGCCGCGTCGGCGCCATCGCCAGCCGCAGCCTTGTCGTCGACGACCAGTTGCAGCGGCCGCGACTGCTCGCCGTCCCACCGCAGTGCCGGGATCTGCAGCTTGCCGCTGCGCTTCGGCGCCAGGGTCAGGCGCAGCTGCACCTGTGCCGACAGATGGCCGTTGACGAACTGCACACTGGTGCCGCTGCTGCGCCCGAGGATGTCGAAATCCTTCTTCAGCGGCTCCAGATCCGGCTGCGCGTCGGTATTGCCCTGGTGCTGGAGGACCAGCTGCACGGTCTCGCCACGCCCGACGCGATCGCGATCCAGGCGTGCATCGACAGCCGCCAGCGCCGATGCGGACATCCCGCACAGCAGCACCAGCCATACGCAGCGCATCAACGTCGTCATCGCTGTGCTTCCTGTTGTCTCATCAGATGCTCGATCATGAATTTGCGCCGCAGCAGCCCGCCGGGATCGTCGGGGATGTGGCGCAGCCACTGCTCCTGGGCCAGATCGGCCTCGCTCATCGGGGCAGCCGCCGTCGCGGTGGCATCGCCCGGCGTCGCCGGGCTGGCGTCGCCCCCGGCCGGCACGGTGGCCGCCCGCTGCGTATCGGCATCCTCGCGGGCGCTGTCTTCCGCGGCCTGCGCGGCGCTGGCGGCGACGTCGTTGCGTGCCTGTTCGGCATCGTCGCCGGCAGGCGCATCGTCCGGATCGGTCGCCGTCTGCTGCCGGACATCGCCGGCCGGCGGCGACGCGTCGGCGGTCCGGGAACCGGCCCCGTTCTGCTGGCCCGGATCCTCTTGCGACGACGCATCGGCGTCTTCGCCCTGCCCGCCGTCGCGACCATCTTCCTGGCCGCCATCCTGGCCCGACGTCGCGTCCGCCTGCTGCTGTGCCGCGTCCGCCCCGCCCTGGTCGCCGTCCTCGCCGCCGTCCCTGTCGGCGCCGGACGGATCCTGCGAGCCGGTACCGCCCTCGCCGGATTGCGCGCTGTCCTGCGCATCCTGCTGCTGCGGGTCGCCGTCCGAGCCGCCCGAGTCCCCGGAAGACGGCGGCGGCGGCTGTGCCTGCTGCTGCTTGAGCGCCTGCTCGACCAGTTCGCGGTTGTGGCGTGCGTCGGCGTTGTCCGGCGCCCGCTCCAGCGCACGGTCGTAGGCGTCCAGCGCGCCCTGCAGGTCGCCGGCGCGCGCCAGCGCGTTGCCGCGGTTGTAATGCGCCGCGGCGTCGTCGAAGGCCGCGTAGGCCTTCGCGGCATCGGCATAGTCGCCGGCCTGCAGCTGCGCATAGGCCTGTCGCCGCGGATCCCGGTAGGTCTGCGCGGCGGCGGCGGCGGCGCCCTGCCGCAGCAGCTCGTCACCCCGCTGATCGGGCGTTTGCCACAGGCTTGACCAGCGCTGCGCCCAGTCGCCCGGTGCGGCGGCGGCCTGCGGAGCCGGCGCCGCGGGCGGATCGGCCGCCCGCACGGCCCACGGCGACGCAAGCAGCAGCAGCGCCGCAGCCGCGACCCGGCGCATGGCCGCGGCGTTCACAGCCACCCCCGACGTGCCAGCGCCGCGGCACACAGCAGCAACATCGGCAGCAGCCAGTATCCGCCGTCCCGCCAGTGTTCGAGCTCGACCGCATCGCCAGCCGCATCCGCGTCCGCCGATCCCGCCCGCGGACCGCCCTGCGCCAACGACGCGGACAGTGCCGCCACATCGCTCAGACCGATGTAGCGCCCACCCGCCGCCGACGCCAGCGACCGCAGCGGGGCCGGGTCGAGCCGGGCCAGTTGCGGGCGTCCCTGCGCATCGCGGGCGAAGCCGCCTTCAGGCGCCGGCAGCGGCGCGCCGTTCGGCGTGCCGACGCCGATCACGCTCAGCTCGACGCCTTGTTCGCGCAGCGCGCCGGCGGCGGCGAAGGCCGCGGCCGGATCGGAAAAACCGTCGGTGACGACGATGGTACGGCGCCGGTCCGCGGCCGCCTTGCCCAGCAGTTCGCCTGCACGTTGCAGCGCCGGCGCCAACCGGTCGCCGGGACTCGGCATGATGTCCGGCGCCAGCGGCGGCAACAGCGCCCGGATCGTCGCCACGTCCCGGGTCAGCGGCGCCACCGTGTAGGGCTCGGCGCTGAACGCCACCAGGCCGACGCGTGCGTCATGCGCGGCACCCAGCAGATCGTCGAGCGCATAGCGCGCCCGCGTCGCGCGGTCCGGGCTCAGGTCGGTCGCGGCCATCGACGGCGACAGGTCCATGACCAGCACCCACGCCGCGCTGCCGCGAAACGCCGGCGCGGTGTCCTGCTGCCAGCTCGGCCCGGCCAGGGCCACCACCGCCACGCTCCATGCCAGTGCCAGCCAGATCCAGGGGGCGCGCGACGAGACCCCGCCGCCGCCGTCGAGCCGCAGGGCGTTCAGCAGCTCGGCATCGATCAGTTGCGACCAGTCGCCGTCACGCGCCCGTCGGTGGGCCAGCCACACCGCCAGCGCCAGCAGCAGCGGCAGCGCCAGCAACCAGGCCGGCCGCAGGAAATGAAAGTCGCCCAGCCCCGCGCTCAGTGCCATCGCCGACCTCCGAACAGGACCCCGGGCACGCTCAGCAGCAGGGCCAGGCCCAACGGCCAGTCATAGCGTTCAGTGCGCGGCCGATACCACTGGTCGTGCCCGCTGCTCGGCTCCAGCGCGTCGATCCGCGCATAGACCTTCTGCAGGTCGCGCGCATCGGTGGCGCGGAAATACTCGCCGCCGGTGGTCTCGGCGATCGCCCGCAGCGTGTCCTCGTCGAGATCGGTGTTGCCCGGCCCCAGGCCGAACAGGCCCTGACCCGACGCCGCACCGACCCCGATGGTGTAGATCCGCAGGCCGGCGTCGGCGGCCAGCCGGGCCGCCTGTCGCGGCGGCATCACACCGGCATTGCTGCTGCCGTCGGTCAGCAGGATCAGCACGGTCTGCCCGGCGGAGTCCGCCGGGTCCGTTCCCGCGTTTTCGCGCAGGCGCTTCAGCGCCAGCCCGATCGCGTCGCCGATCGCGGTCTCGCGCCCGGCGATGCCGACCATGCTCTCGTAAAGAAAGCGTTTGACCGTCCCGACGTCGCCGGTCAGCGGGGCCTGCAGGTACGGACGACTGCCGAACAGAATCAGCCCGACCTGGTCACCCGTCCGCCGCTCGATGAAATCACCGGCGACCTTCTGCACCACCTGGAGCCGGGTATAGCCCCCCGCCATGTCCTTGGCCGCCATCGAACCGGACACGTCGACGGCGAGCAGCACCCGCCGGCCGCTGGTCGGCACCGGCTGCGGCTCGCCGAGCCACTGCGGGCGCATCGCCGCCGCCACGAGCAGCGCCCAGACCACGGCCAGCAGCACGGTCCGCCAGCGCGGCGCCTGGTGCACGAAAGTGCCGGCGTCACCGGCAACGCGGCCGGCGAACGGCACGAACAGCGCCGCCCCCTGCGGCTGCGCGGTCGGCAGCCAGCGCGCCAGCAGCCACGGCAGCGGCAGCAGCAGCGCCATCCACGGCCAGTCGAAGTGCATCATGGCTGCACCTCCAGTCGCCTGCCCGCGGACACGGCAGCGTCGGCCGTCGTGGACCGCCGACCGCGGTTGCGGGCCCGGACGAACCCGCGGGCCGCCCGGATCCAGCGCGCGCGGTCGGCGGCGCCGCTGCCGCCGTAGACCAGGGCCATGAAGGCCCTTCCGGCGGCGCCGTCCAACTCCGAACCGCCGTGGCCGGCGACGAACGCCATCCACGCCGCGCCACTCAGGCGCGCGACGCGCGCGCGGCCGTAACGCGAAATGGCATAGCGCCGCAGCAGCAGCTCCAGCGCCGTCGCGAAGCCGGCATCGTCGACGCCGCCGCGTTCGAGTTCGCGCAGCGCGCGCAGCGTGGCGGCACGCAGGCGCCGCGCCGGGCTGCGCCACCACCACCAGAGCGCCGCCAGCACCAGTACCAGCAGGATCGCCAACGCCCACCATCCCGGCGCGGGCGGCCACCAGCCGGCTGGCGCCGGCACCCGGTCCGGCGCCAGCTGCGCCAGCCAGTCGGCTTGCGGGGTCATGCCGCCCATACCGGCTCCCGCAACAGTCCGGGGATCGAATCGGTCACCGCGTCCGCGGTGCTCAGCGGCGTCAGCGGCAGATTCAGGCGCTGCGCCAGGGCCTTGAGCCGTTGGCGCCGCGCGGCCCACGCGGCCTGCCATGGCGTCCGACTGCGCGCGCCGTCGAGCCACCAGCTCCGCCCCGGCACGCCGACGCGGTAGGCACCGTCCGGCAGGCCCTGTGCCTCGAGCGGATCGGTCAGCCACAGCAGGCGACAGTCGCTGTGCGCGCGGATGCCGCCCAGCGCCGACTCGACCGGCGCGATCGCGTCGCTGTCGAGCACGGCGAAATCGCTGAGCACCAGCACCATGCTGCCGGGCTGCAGCACCGCCCGCAGCGCCAGCAGCGCGGCGTCCAGACGCCGCACCCCCTCGCCCCCCGCGGCCGGCGTCTCGCCCGGCGCGCGCGGCTGCATCTCGACCAGCGCCTGCAACAGCGGCAGCACGCCGGCGTGCCGCGCCCGCGGCGGATACACCCGCGGGGTGCCGCGACCGTCGACCAGGACCGCGCCGAGGCGGTCGCCGCTGTTGGCCGCAGCCCAGGCGAGCATCGCGGCGGCGCGCAGCAGCAAGGCGGACTTGAGCTGGCGCCGGCTACCGAAGAACAGGCCGTCGTGGAGATCGCACAGCAGCCAGACCGGGCGCTCGCGCTCCTCCCGGAACAGCTTGGTATGCGGGCGCCCGCGTCTGGCGGTCACGCGCCAGTCGATGGTGCGCGCGTCGTCGCCGGGCGCGTACAGGCGCACCTCCTCGAACTCCATGCCGCGACCGCGCTGGGCGCTGCGATGACCGCCGAGCAGGCGCGCCAGCGCCGGACGATGCGCGTGCAGATGCAGCCCGTGGGCGGCGCCGCGCAGCGCCACCAGCTCATCGAGGTCCGGCAGCATCACGGCGCCGGAACGTTGCTCAGCAGCTCCTCGACGCAGGCCTGGGCGCTGACGCCGCGCGCCTGCGCGGTGTAGTCGAGCAGCAGACGGTGACGCAGGGCGTCCGGCGCGATCGCCTGGACGTCCTCGGGGGAGACATAGTCGCGTCCGTCGAGCCACGCCAGGGCCCGCGCACCGCGCTCGATCGCGATCGCCGCGCGCGGACTGGCGCCCCAGCGCAGCCACTCCGCGAGTCTGGCGCTGTACGGCGCCGGGTTGCGGGTGGCCTCGATCAGGGCCGCGATGTACTCGGCGACGGGTGCCGCGAGCGTCAGGCCGAGCACCTCACGACGCGCCGCGAACACCGCGTCCTGCGCCAGCGGCGACGGCGGCGACGGCATGTCGGGGGCCGCGGCCTCGTCACGCGCCAGCGCCATGATGCGCAGCGTCGTCGCGCGATCGGGATAGTCGACCAGGGTATGCAGCATGAAGCGGTCGAGCTGCGCCTCGGGCAGCGGATAGGTGCCCTCGTGCTCGATCGGATTCTGCGTCGCCATCACCAGGAACAGGCGCGGCAGCGGATAGGTCGCGCTGCCGACACTGATCTGGTGTTCGGCCATCGCCTCGAGCAGCGCGGCCTGCACCTTGGCCGGGGCACGATTGATTTCGTCGGCGAGGATCAGATTGTGGAACAGCGGACCGCGCTGGAAGCGGAATCCGCCCTCCTCCGGCCGGTACACGTCCGATCCGGTGAGGTCGGCCGGCAGCATGTCCGGCGTGAACTGGACACGCTGGAAGTCGCCTTCGAGACCATGGGCGAGCGCCTTGATCGCCCGCGTCTTGGCCAGACCGGGCGGTCCCTCGACGAGCAGATGCCCGTCGGCGAGCAGCGCAACCAGCAGGCGCTCGACCAGGTTCTCCTGCCCGAGGATCTGCGTGTTGAGGTAGGCGCTCAGATCGGCGAATGCGGATCGAGCGGAGGAAACCGTTACGTTCGTATCAAAAGCGTGGCTGTCGGCCATTGTCCGTCGCGATTGTCTGGATGGATGCCTCGGCCGATAGAGCCCCGGCGACGCCGATAAGTTCCCCTGGCGTGGTCCGGGGCCGGCATTGCCAGGCGGATGCGGGCCGGGGCGGCCGCGCAGGATAGCGAAAATTCCGGCGCGACCGGCGATCGCGGCGACGCTCAACCCTGGGTGAGCTTGCCCCGGAACCAGCGCCGCAGGGAGCCCGGACCAACGCCGTGAACGCGCTTGAACGCCTTGCGGAACGAGGCCTCGGTCTCGTAACCGACCTGCTCGGCGATCGCCGCCACCGACAGTTGCGGATTGCGCAGCAGCATCTCCGCGCGGGTCATGCGCCAGCGCGTCAGGTAGTCGATCGGCGTGGTGCCGACCAGCTCGGAAAACCGCTGGACGAAGCTCGCCCGCGACATGCCGGCGATCTGCGACAGCGACTCCAGCGTCCACGACCTGGCCGGATCCGCGTGCATCGCCGACAGCGCCTTGCGCAGCCGCGGGTCGGCGAGTGCCGCCAGCAGGCCGCGCTGATCCGCGAGCTGGCCGATGTGATGCCGCACGACCATCACGAACAGGGCATCGGCGAGCTTGTCGAGCACCGTATGCGTGCCGATGCCGCCCTCGGCATGCGCCTCGGCGACCAGCAGCCGGCTCAGGATCTCGAGGTGATCGCCGGCGTCCGCGCGGCGGACGACGATGACCTCCGGCAATGCGTCGATGATCGGGTTCTTGTCGCCGGCCTCGAACTCGAAGTAGCCGCAGACCAGCGTCGTGAACGGGCCGTCTCCGACCGCCTCCGACGCCATGATGTTGTCCTCGCCATGCAGCTCGGCGGTTCCCGACAGCATGTGCCAGGCATCGTGTGGAAACACCACCAGATCGCCGGCATCGAGCCGTTCCGGCGCGCGCCCGTCGCGCATGTGCAGCCAGCAGCTGCCGGCACCGACCACGTGGAAGGCGGAGCGGTGATGTCCGGAGGTGCTGATCTGCCAAGCCCCGCAGAACTGGGGATGGCCGTAGACGCCGGCGCGCAGCTGATACGTGCTCAGCACCGTCGACAGCAGATCTTCCTGCGGCATGTTGGACATCGTCCCTGACCCCTCGTCCCACCCGCGCGCCATCCGGCACGCGTCCTGACCAATCTCCACACCCGTTGCGGCCGCGCCGACCGCAGGCGCATCCATCGGGCGGTCCCGACGCGCTTCAGGCGGGACCCGAGTTCCGCCGCGTCCGGGCGGATCGTCGCATGCGACCGCGCCTGCCTCAAGGCGAGCCTGGAACGATCGAACATGTTTTATGGACGCAAACGGATGCTATCGGCCAAATTCAGCCGTTAGCATGCAAGTCATCGTCCACGGGCGCTGCACGCCGATCCGGGCAGCACCCGCACCGCATCCACCGGAACCCGATCGCATGCTCCCCATGACCTCCCCGCTCCTGCCCGCCGCGAGCGCACTCCGATGATCAAACGTCTGATCCTGCTCGCGCTGGTCGCCGGCGCCATTGCCGCCTTCTTCGCTTTCGACCTCGGGCGCTATCTGTCGCTGGAAGTGCTGCAGGCGCAGCGCGACACGCTGATCGAATACCGCGACGCCCATCCGGTGACGGCGACGGCGGTCTACTTCGTCGTCTACGTCATCGCCACCGCGCTGTCGCTGCCGGGCGCAACCGTGCTGACACTGGCCGGCGGCGCGGTCTTCGGACTGCTGTGGGGCCTGGTCATCGTGTCGTTCGCCTCGACGATCGGCGCGACCGGCGCGTTCCTCGTCGCACGCTACCTGCTGCGCGACGCCATCCAGTCCCGCTACGCGGACAAGCTCAAGGCGATCAACGCCGGCATCGAGCGCGACGGTGCGTTCTATCTGTTCACGCTGCGCCTGGTGCCGCTGTTTCCGTTCTTCCTGATCAATCTGCTGATGGGCCTGACGGCGATGCGCGCACGGACCTTCTTCTGGGTCAGCCAGATCGGGATGTTCGCCGGCACCGTCGTCTATGTGAACGCGGGCACCCAGCTCGCCCAGCTCACCTCGCTGCGCGGCATCCTGTCGCCGGGCCTGCTCGGCGCCTTCGTGCTGCTCGGCGTCTTCCCGCTGCTCGCGCGCAAGCTGGTGGACTGGATCAAGGCCCGCCGCGTCTATGCCGCACATCGCAGGCCGCAGCGCTTCGATCGCAATCTGATCGTCATCGGCGGCGGCTCGGCCGGACTGGTCAGCGCGTACATCGCCGCGGCGGTCAAGGCCAGGGTCACGCTGATCGAAAAGCACAAGATGGGCGGCGACTGCCTGAACTCCGGCTGCGTCCCGTCGAAGGCGCTGATCCGCTCCGCCAAGTTCGCGAGCCATCTCGATCGTGCCGGCGAGTTCGGTTTCGACGACGTCACCGGCCGTCCGGACTTCGCGAAGGTGATGGACCGGGTGCAGTCGGTCATCGCGGCGATCGAACCGCACGATTCGGTCGAGCGCTATTCGGGACTCGGCGTCGAATGCCTGCACGGCGAAGCCCGGCTGATCGATCCGTGGACCGTCGAGGTCGACGGCCGGCGCCTGACCGCACGCTCGATCGTGCTGGCCACCGGCGCCGAGCCGTTCGTGCCGCCGATCCCGGGCCTGGCCGAAGCCGGCTACCTGACCTCCGACACGCTGTGGTCGCTGCGCGAACTGCCGCAACGCCTGGTCGTCCTCGGCGGCGGTCCGATCGGCTGCGAACTGGCACAGGCTTTCGCCCGTCTCGGCAGCGCCGTGACCCAGGTGGAGATGCTGCCGCAGATCATGGGCCGCGAGGACCCCGAGATCGCCGCGGCGGTCCGCGCACGCTTCGAGGCCGAGGGCATCGACGTGCGCGTCAACACCCGCGCCAAGGCCGTCGTGTCCGAGAACGGCGGGCAGGTGCTGATCTGCGAGACCGCCGACGGCGAGCAGCGCATCGCCTTCGACCGCATCCTGGTGGCCGTCGGCCGCTCGGCGCGACTCAAGGGCTACGGGCTCGAAGAACTCGGCGTGAAGACCGCACGCACGATCGAGGTCAACGACTTCCTGCAGACCAACTACCCCAACATCTACGCCTGCGGCGACGTCGCCGGCCCGTACCAGTTCACGCACACGGCGGCGCACATGGCCTGGTATGCCGCGGTCAACGCGCTGTTCGAACCCCTGCTGGCTCTGCGCGGCGGCAAGTTCAAGGTGGACTACTCGGTGATCCCCTGGGCGACCTTCACCGAGCCGGAGGTCGCGCGCGTGGGTCTCAACGAGACCGACGCCAAGGCCCGCGGCATCGCCTACGAGGTCACCACCTTCGGCATCGACGATCTCGATCGCGCGATCGCCGACGGCGAGGCCCACGGTCTGGTCAAGGTGCTGACCGTGCCCGGCAAGGACCGCATCCTCGGCGTGACCATCATGGGCGAGCATGCCGGTGACCTGATAGCCGAATACGTGCTGGCGATGCGTCACCGGATCGGCCTGAACAAGATCCTCGGCACCATCCACATCTATCCGACGCTGGCGGAAGCCAACAAGTACGTGGCCGGCCAGTGGAAACAGGCGCACAAGCCCGAGGCGCTGCTGCGCTGGGTCGAGCGCTTCCATGCCTGGCGCAGGGGGTGATCCGATGCCGGACCGCAACATGATCACGGCGTCCATTCGATTCCTGAGGAGTCTGACGATGGCAACTGTCTTCCTGCTTCCGGGTGCCGCAGCGGCATTCGATTCCGCCTATGCCGCTTACGGCGCGCTGCTGGAGCGCCATGTGCACTGGATCGCCGACGGGCACGCCAGCGTGGTCGACTACGATGGCCTCAAACGCGACTCCCGCGCGCTCGACGAGGTTCTGCAGCAGCTGTCGGGTGTCGACCAGGCCGCCTTCGATCGCTGGCAACGCCCCGAGCAGATGGCGTTCCTGATCAACGCCTACAACGCCTTCACGCTGAAACTGATCCTCAGCGAATACCCGGATCTGCGCTCCATCCGCGATCTCGGCTCGCTGCTGCGTTCGCCGTGGAAGAAGGCCTTCTTCGAACTGCTCGGGGACACGCGCACACTGGACTGGATCGAGCACGAACAGCTGCGCCCGCGGTATCGCGAGCCCCGCGTGCATTTCGCCGTCAACTGCGCGTCGATCGGTTGCCCCGCGCTGCGCCCGGAACCCTACGTCGGCGACCGCCTCGACGCACAGCTCGACGACCAGATGCGCCGCTTCCTCGGCGACCGCACCCGCAACCGCTACAACGCCAAGGACGGCGTGCTGCACGTCTCGCGCATCTTCGACTGGTTCGACGAGGACTTCGACGCCGGCAGCCAGGGCGTCAAGGGCTGGCTCGCGGCCCACGCCGAACTGCTGGGCGACAGTCCCGCCGATCGCGAACGGTTGCGCGGGGGCGATTTCAGCATCGACACCCTGTCCTACGACTGGTCGCTGAATCGCATGCGCAAGCCGGCCGGTGCCGCCCGCTAGGCGCGCCCGATCACATTCACCCGCAATCGCTGCCCCAAGCCCAATGCTGACCCTCGCCTCCCGCCTGCAACGGATGATGCACGCCCTCGGCCGCATCGACTTTCTCGCGCCCCTGCTGCTGCGCCTCTATCTGGTCCCGGTGCTGTGGATGGCGGGCACCCGCAAGCTGGCCGGCTTCGACGATACGGTGGCCTGGTTCGGCAACCCCGACTGGGGTCTGGGCCTGCCGTTTCCGTGGCTGATGGCACTGCTGGCCACGGCCGCGGAACTCGGCGGCGCCGTCGCGTTGCTGATGGGGGTTGCGGTCCGCTGGTTCGCGATTCCGCTGATGGTGACGATGGTCGTGGCCGCCGGCACCGTGCACTGGGACAACGGCTGGCTCGCGATCGCCGAAGGCGCCGGCCCGTTCGCTACCGAGCGCACCGTCGCCGCAACCGAGCGCCTGCAGGTGGCGCGCGGGATCCTGCGCGAACACGGTGACTACGACTGGCTGACCGAGCACGGCAGCTTCGTGGTCCTCAACAACGGCATCGAGTTCGCGGCGACCTACTTCGTCATGCTGCTGGCGCTTGCCGCGCTGGGCGGCGGCCGGTACGTCAGCGTCGACTACTGGGTCGGGCGCCGCCTGGCGCGGCTCCAGCCCGAAAGCGCCGCGGCCGGACCGGGGGTCGTGTCATAGCCGCCGGAACCGCATCCGCGGGATCGCGCCTGCGGCGCGGCGCCGCGGTGGTCCTCAAGCCGGCCCACCTGCGCAGGACCGGCTCGGTCGCCCTGATCGTCGGCAGCTGGCTGACGCTGGCCAATCTGGGCGACGCCCTGTTTGCCGGCGCATGGAGCCTGGGCATCGGCATCAAGATCGTGCTGAATTACCTCACGCCGCTGGTCGTCGCCAACATCGGCCTGCTGTCCCACAGCAATGACCCGGCGCCCTGACGCCGGAGCAGGCTCAGACGGCGACGGGCGCCTTGATCGCCGGCCACGGATCGTAGCCGCTCAGGGTGAAGTCCTCGTAGCGGAACGCGAACAGGTCCGTCACGTCGGGATTCAGCGTCATCGTCGGCAGCGGCCTCGGCTCACGCGAGAGCTGCAGCCGGGCCTGCTCCAGATGATTGCTGTAGAGATGGCAGTCGCCACCGGTCCAGACGAAATCGCCGGGCTTGAGCCCGGTCACCTGCGCGATCATCAGCGTCAGCAGCGCGTACGACGCGATGTTGAACGGCACGCCGAGAAAGATATCCGCGCTGCGCTGGTAGAGCTGGCAGGACAGGTGCCCCTCGGCGACGTAGAACTGGAAGAACGCGTGGCAGGGCATCAGCGCCATCTGGTCCAGCTCACCGACGTTCCAGGCCGAGACGATCAGGCGCCGCGAATCCGGGTTGCCGCGGATCTGATCGAGCAGCAGCTGCATCTGGTCGATGTGACGGCCGTCGGCAGTCGGCCACGAGCGCCACTGCTTGCCGTAGACCGGCCCGAGTTCGCCGTTCGGGTCGGCCCACTCGTCCCAGATCGTGACGCCGTTCTGCGTCAGGTAACCGATGTTGGTCTCGCCCTTCAGGAACCACAGCAGCTCGTGGATGATCGAGCGCAGATGGGCCTTCTTGGTCGTCACCAGCGGAAACCCGTCCGACAGATCGAAGCGCATCTGATGCCCGAACACGGACAGCGTGCCGGTGCCGGTACGATCACTCTTCTCGGTGCCGTGCTCGAGCACGTGCCGCATCATGTCGAGGTATTGCCGCATGGGTCGTCCCGGTCTGGATCCTGGTGGGGGCGATTCGGAGGTCGGCCGACGGACAGGTCCGTCGAAGCCGGCCATCGCGAGGAAGCAGGCACAATTCTAAACCGGATTGCCCACACCGACCGCTGATGACGCCCTACCGCATCGAAACGCCACGTCTGCTGATCCGCGAATGGCAGCCGCAGGACCGCCCCGCGTTCGCGCGCATGGCGACGGACCCCGAGATGATGCGCTACATCACCGGTGGCGCGGCCATGCCGGCCGAGCGCATCGACGGCTTCTTCGGACGCCAGCAGGGCCACCTGGAGGCCTGTGCATGGGCGCGATGGTCCTGCGCGCCAGCGGCGAGATCGTCGGCACTGCCGGCGCCCAGCCACTGGACCGGCTGCCCGGACACGATCTGGGCTGGTGGGTGTGGAAGGATCACTGGCGCCGCGGCTACGCCACGGAGGCGGCCGCCGCGATCCGCGATCACGCGCTGCGGGTGGCCGGACTGCCCCGTATCCATGCCGTCATCGATCCCGACAACCACGCGTCGCGCGGCGTGGCCGGGAAGATCGGCATGCGCCTCTCCGGCCGGACCACGGCGGACCGGACCGCGTCATGGCGTCCACCGATCGACGTACTGGTCTACACCATCGATGCCGCGGCAGCGCCGCCGTAGTGTTGAGAGACCCTAGCCGGGCAGGCGCGCGAAGGCCGGGATACGCTCAAGCGCCGCGTCCCATCCGGCCCGGCTGGACATGAAGATGTGGGCGTCGGGCCGGATGGACAGCGCCGTATCCAGGCTGCCCGCCGGCACCACCAGCAGCTTGCCACCCATCTGCAGACCCGGCAGCGCCGAACCGCAGACCGAACAGAAGCTTCGGCTGTGCCGCGTGCCCGGAAGATCGAAGCGGGTGACGCGCGCCTCGCCGGCGATCCAGCGCAGCGACGCGGTCGACGAGAACAGATTCGACGCATGCGCCGACCCGGTGTCCTTGCGGCAGTGTTCGCAGTGGCACAGGAAGAAGTGCTCGAAGTCGCCCTGTACCTCGAAGCGGACCGTGCCGCACAGGCAGGAGCCCGCATGCGTGTCGCCATTCATATCGCGATCCCTCGCGTGATCTGGGTGGATCGTCCCCCGAATCATCGGCGGGAGGACGTGTCGAGCCCCGCGCCGGCAGCTGTCTGCGTCAGTCGGACGCGCGTACGACCGCGCCTCGATAGGTCCGCTGCGGCGAATCCGGCGCGGCGGTGCGGGCGCGATAGGTTACGACCTGCGAAACCGGCTGCGCAAAGAAGCAGGCCTCGGTCACGCCCTCGGCTTCGGCGGCGCGCATTACCGCCTGCAGCACCGATTGCGCCCGCTCGCTCGGCATCACCGTCTGCACCCAGTTGCGCTCGCGATTCAGGCGCCGCCCCATCGCGACGCGCGACTCGGCCTCGACGAAGCGCGCCGACATCACGTTGGCACCGGCAGCGCCCGCCGCCAGCGCCGCATCCAGCAGCAGTGGCGTGTGCGCCTGCCCGGCAATGAAACTCAGGCGTATCTGCGCCTGCGGCGCAGCCGCGCCCTCGTCCTCGCCCAGCCCCAGCCCTGCCGCCTGCGCCCCGCCGTCCAGGCGCACAACCGAACGGCGGCGCCAGTCCGCACCGCCCATCAGGCTGTCGATCGCACCGATGACCTGTTGCATGTCCGCGGCATGGCGACGGCTGCCGACCGTGCTCGCGAGACTGACGATGCCCTTCTGCACCGGCATCCGGTACAGGAACCCGCGCCCCGGCATCTCCAGGCGCGCCGCCAGACTGATGGCCTCGATCACGGCGTCGGCATCGGCGTTGTCGACGATCAGGGTCACGACCTCCTTGGTTCGCTTCTTGGTGATGCGCAGCCAGCCGAGCCGGTCGCGCAGACCGCGCCCCTCGCAGTAGAACACCACCGGGCCGTGCGCACCGGTCTGCATCGCCGCGCGCGACACCGCCTCGGTCTGTTCGGGCTGCACGATGCACGACAGCAGCGACAGATTCTCGCGCAGCGCGATCGAGGCGTCGGCGATGCCCTCCTCGGATTCGAGCCCCTTCCAGATCGGGAAGTCCGGCGTGTGGTAGAGATCGTCGCAGGGCACCGAATACACCGCGCCCGCGCCCGGATAACGCAGGCCGCCGGCATGGGCGATGTCGCGGATCACGCCGTCGACCTGCGAATCGGGTACCAGGAACCGCAGGATTTCCTTTTCCGGGCTGATCAGCGGCAGGAACCGCTGGAACCACTGATCCCGGATCAGGGTGCCGCGCGCGTTGGTCACGAAGGCATTGCGCTCGCCCGAGGCGAACAGCTGCTCGATCACCGGCCTGGCGCTGGCCGGCGGCAGAATCGCCGCCACCACCGATACCTTGTGCAGAACGCGGAAGGCGTCGCTCATGCCGCTCTCACCGCGGCGGCTTCCTCACGGCGCGAGCGCGACACCAGCAGCCCGACGCCGAGCACGGTCAGGATCGGGCCGACCGAGGCCAGCGCGAGGATGCCGAAGCCGTCGCTGACGCCCGGAACGTTGGCGCCGATGCCCAGCCCCATCGCCAGCACCAGCGGCACCGTGATCGGCCCGGTGGTCACGCCGGCGCTGTCCCAGCCGAAATTGACGAACTCCTCGGAGGACATCGCCGTCAGCAGCAGCAGCACGACGTACGGCGGGATCAGCAGGTATTCGAGCGGAATGTCGAAGGCGATCTTGACCACGCCGACCGCGATGCCGGCACCGACGCCGAGCGCGACCGACTGCATCAGCAACGACTTCTTGAACGCGCCGACGGTGATCTTCTCGACGGTTCCGCCGAGCGCGTTGAGCGCGGGCTCCGCCAGCGTCGCGCCGTAGCCGAGGAAGAACCCGAACACTGCCGCGAGCACCTTGCCCGCGGTCTGCGACGCGAACAGCGGCTCGCGCAGGCCCTCCGCCCCCCAGGGCGTCAATGTCGCGAAGCTCAGCGGCACGTTGCTGCCCAGCTGCGTGCCCAGCGGCGTCAGCCCCAGGGTCATGCCGAGCATGAACAGGCTCATGCCGACCAGCGCGAACAGCACGCCGATGAAGATCTCGTCGCGGTTGCGCAGGCGCTCCGGCAGCACCAGGCGCAGCGTCACCAGCAGGAACAGGCACAGCGGCACGATCGCGCGCAGCGCGATGACCGCGCCGTCCCTGAGTTCCTGCAGCAGACGCACCTGCGGATCCCAGGTCGCGCGCGACACCACCTTGGCCTGCAACAGCTGGCGTTTTTCCAGCACGAGGCTGGCGCCATCGACGACGATGCGGCCGTCGACCAGTTCGCTGTGCCCGCCCTCGAAGCGCAGGCGGTAGTCGCTGGGCGGCGTACCGTTCCTGAGGAACCTGCGGAATTCCTCGGCGCTGAATCCATCGGGTTCGGTCGACGCGCGCGGCTGCGCGGGCGACGCCTGCGCCTCGATCACGGCGGCCGTTCCGGTGTAGCCGGGGCGACCGTAGTAGTCGTCCTGCTGCACGTGCCAGATGCCCAGCAGCAGCACCGCCAGGATCGGGAACAGCGACGCCAGCGTCACGATGCCGAAGCCGGCATTGCCGCTGTCGCCGTCGCCGACGATGCGACAGACGCCGATGCCCAGCGCCAGCACCAGCGGCACCGTCACCGGCCCGGTGGTCACCGCGCCGCAATCCCAGGCCAGCCCGAGCACCGGCTGCAGGATGTCATTGCTGTGCGCGTACAAGGTCATCGCGCACAACAGCACGACCAGCGGCAGCACCAGCGACTTCAGGCTCCAGCCCAGAAAGAACCGCAGGATGCCAAGCATGACCGCGACCCCGACGCCGATACCGACCACGGTGACGAGCTGGTCCGGAAAGTCGTTGAGCAGGCTGTACAGCAGCGGCATCTGTTGCGGCTGCACGCCGGCGCCGGCACTGCGCAGCACGGCGATCGCGGGCTCGGCGAAGGTCGCCCCCAGCCCCAGCAGAAAGGCGAACAGCAGGATCAACGGCAGCGACGAGTTGCGCGGCAGGATCGCGCCGATGGTCTCCCCCAGCGGCATCAGTCCCAGGCGCAGGCCCTCCATGAAGAACATCAGGCCGAGAGCGACGATCGCGATGCCGACCCCGATCATCACCGCGTGCACGATCGGCAGGCCCAGTATCAGGATCTGGAACAGCAGCAGATAGGCGACGATGAACCAGACCGCGCGCAACTGCTCGAGCAGGTTCTCGTAGAAATACGGTCCGAGAATCTTCAGGGTCTCGCCGAAACTCAGCCGCACCCGTCCCGTTGTCGCCGCACTCATTCCCGAATAGCTCCCATTGACTGACCCGACCGGCTCGCATCCGCGCTGCCGACGCCCGGCCAATATCACAGCACGAGCGATGCCAGCCGGGCTGGGCGCGGGATGCGCTTCAGGGTGGCCAAGCCTGTCGTTGCGGTCAATCCGGGAGCGACGAGACGGCATTACACTGGTGCATAAAGCGCGGACCAGGAGCCGCGCCACTTCGACCAGCGGAGAGGAGAATCCCACGATGCACCTTCGTCGCACGCCCCTGCGCAGCCGCCCGCTCGCCGCCGCGCTGCTGGCCTTGCTGCTGCAACTGCCCGGCCTCGCGATCGCCATTCCGGAAGGCCCGGAATACCCGTCCGCCGAGTGGACCCTGCGCGAAACCGAGAACTTCGCGCGCATGGGTGCCGGGGTCAGCGAGCCGGTCAGCAACCCCGCGCTCGGCATCCGCTGGACCACCCAGAGCCTCGCCAACTTCGAGACCTATCTGCAACGCAGTGTCGACGATCCGAGCTGGACGCTGTCCGGCGCGGCCAACGTTCCGGTCGCGCCGCTGTGCTCGACCTGGTCGCTGCCCTGCACCGGCGACCCGTTCATCTATCCGGACGTCGATCCGGTCTACGACGAAGCCGACGTCGTGCCGGTGGTGTTCTACGACCGCGAATGCGCGCGTCTGTCCGGACGCGTGTGGGCGCCGAAGACCGGCAACGGACGGCCCGGCATCGTCATCATCAACGGTTCGATCCAGGCGCCGGAAACCCTGTACTGGTGGGCGGCGAAGCTGCTGGTGCGCGCCGGCTACACGGTGATGACCTTCGATCCCCGCGGCCAGGGCCGTTCCGACAATCTCGCGCCCGGCGGCGAACCGGGCACCAACCTCAATCCCTCGGTGTTCTGGGAAGGACTGGTCGACGCCATCGACTTCTTCCGCTCCAGCAGCGTGCAGCCCTACCCCCACAACCAGACCTGCGCCGACACCTATCCGACCGTGGTCACCGCGTTCAATCCCCTCGGCGACCGCCTCGATCCGTCGCGCCTGGGCATTGCCGGGCATTCGATGGGCGCCGCCGCGGTCAGCATCGTGCAGGGCTACGGCGCCACCGGCGCCGATCCGTGGCCCGGCCTGCTCGACAGCCGCAACCCGGTCGATGCCGCCGTCGCCTGGGACGCGCTCGGGGATCCGGAGCACACGATCAACGCCAACGGACTCGGCGCGCTGCCGTCCGACAGCAGCGGCGATCTGCTCGACGGCAGTCTGCTCGTCGGCACGCCGCTCGGCGATTTCATCCGCGAGACCCCCGGCATCGACGCCCTGCTCGGCGGCTTCACCGCGACACCGGTGCCGGCGGTGGTCCCGCGGGTGCCGGCCCTCGGCTTCACCTCCGAATACGGTTTCGCGATCGGCCCCTACACCGCCCCGCCCGATCCGGAACGTTTCACCCGGCGCGCACTGGCGGCGTGGCAGACCGCCGGCATTCCGGCCGCGGAGATCGTCATCGCCGGCAGCACCCATCTCGACTTTTCGCTGCTGCCGACCTTTCCGGCGACTTCGTGGTGCCCCGAGACCATCGACAACGCCTGCGCCGGCGGCTGGGGGCGGCCGATGATCGAGCATTACACGCTGGCGTGGTTCGACCGCTGGCTCAAGCGCGACGGCGAGGCCGGCTACGCCGACGCCGACGCGCGCCTGCTCGCGGACACCGACTGGCAGGCGCGCTACAGCTTCTACTACCGCTCCGCCCGCGCGTTTCCGGACCGTTCCGGCAAGGCGCATGTGTGTCCCGACATCCGTGCCGGCTGCGCCGATCTGAGCGTGGGCGCGGACGGCAGCGACGGCTCCGACGGGGGAGGCGCGATCGGCTGGCCCGTGTTGTTGCTTGGAACGATATCGGCAGTGCTGCGACGAAGGCGGCTTCGATGCCGGCCCGTGCCGGCCGGCAAAGCCGCGTGATCGCCGCCCCCGGACCTGACGGCACGCTCGAGGCTTCGGTGATTCCTTGGGCCGGGCGCAACCGGACGCATACAGCGGGCCGCGCGCGTGACCCGTGACGGGCGGGTTCACGACGGCCCACCCGCTGGAAGCCCGACATGCCGAGCCGGTCGACGCCTCGGCACCTGGACGGTCCCAATACATCAACGCGCCACCGGATCTGCCCGGCAGAATCCCCAGCGGTTCACGCCGCCCCTTCCCCAGTCGTCCGAAGCGGCGTGAACCCGGCGATCAGGGCGCCGCGTTGATGATATGAAGCTGGGTGAACTCGGCCAGGCCTTCCTCGTTCGACTCGACGCCGATCCCGGACTGTTTGGCGCCACCGAACGGAATGTGCGGCCCGATGTCGAGATGCTTGTTGACCCACACCATCCCAGTATCCATACGGCTCGCAAGGCTCATGACCTGCTCATGGTCATTGCCCCAAACCGATCCGCCCAACCCCATCGGAGAGGCGTTCGCACGCCGCAGCGCATCCTCCGGGTCGGTATAGCGGATCACCGGGAGAATCGGGCCGAACTGCTCCTCGTCGACGATCAGATCGCCATCCGTGACATCGCGCACAATCGTCGGACGCATGAAGTATCCGGGCCGATCCGGAATCTCGCCACCGGCGACGACCGTGCCACACTTGCGCGCGTTGTCCAGCATTCCCTTGACCTTCTCGAACTGCGCCCGATTCTGCAGCGGCCCCATCTGGGTGCCCGCTTCGAGACCGTCTCCGACCTGGGTCGCATTGGCCAGGGCCGCAAGCTCATCGCACATGCGGTCGTAGATCGAGTCATGCACATAAAGCCGCTTGATCGCAACGCACACCTGCCCGCAGTTCATGAAGGCGGTACCGAAGAGTGCCGGCGCGACCTGTGCCGGATCGACGTCGCCCAGAACGATCGCCGCATCGTTGCCGCCGAGTTCAAGCGTAATCCGCTTGAGGCTGCCGGCGGCGCTGGCCATGATCTTGCTGCCGGTCGGGGTCGATCCGGTGAAAGAGATCTTGCGTACATCGGGATGCGCTGTCAGATGGGCGCCGAGATCATTGTTGTCGGCAACGATGTTGACCACACCCGCCGGCAGGATTTCGGAACAGATCTCGCCGAAGCGCAGCGTCGTCAGCGGTGTCGTCGGCGACGGTTTGACCACCATCGTATTGCCCGCCAGCAACGCAGCCGGGAGCTTGAAATTCAGCAGTAGCACCGGGAAATTCCAAGGCACGATCGCAACCACCACGCCCAGCGGGCGCCGCTGCTGCACGACGCGACGGTCGGCCGACTCCTCGATCACTTTTTCCGGCAGGTCCATCGTCGAAAAGTGGCGCAGATAGGCCGCACTGCCCTGCACTTCCCAGAGCGCTTCCGCCAACGGTTTGCCCTGCTCCTGAGTCAGCAGTCGGGCAAGATCGTCCTGATGTTTCTCGACCGCATCCGCAAGCTTCACCAGATAGGCTTGGCGCTGTGACACGGAAAGCGCCGACCATGGTCCGAACGCCTCTTTGGCGGCCTCGATCGCGGCATCGGCCTGCGCCACGGAGGCGCGCGGACAAATGGCGAACGCTTCTCCGGTGGCCGGATTGACCACCGGCATCGTGCTGGCGCCTTCGACGAGCTGCCCGCCGATCAGCATCCGGTATTCGGATGCATTGCTGTCATAACTCATTATCGTTTCTCCTCAAGTACATCACGGGGTGCCAAACGAAGCGACGCATGCTGCATACGCCACTGCGAAAAATCGGCTGCGAAGAATCCGCGCGCCAACTCACTACAGATCGAGGACGATGCGTTCTCCGCAAGCGCGTGAGACGCACAACGCCATCTTGTTACCAGCCGCCTTCTCCCGCTCACTGAGAAAGCGGTCACGATGATCGATCGCCCCCGAACACACGCCGGTGACGCACGCACCGCAGAGTCCCTGGGTGCACGAAGCCGCAACCGCCACGCGGTTTGCATGCAGCACATCGAGCGCCGACTGGCCGGCAGCCACATGCAGCGTCCTGCCCGAACGCGCAAGGATCAGATCAAAGGGCCGATCCACCGCCTGATCCGTCCAGGACGTCACGAAACTTTCGGTCCTGATCGCATCGTCCGGCCATCCCAGCGATCTTGCCTCGGCAATCACCCATTCCATGAACGGTCGCGGACCGCACAGGTAGATCACGGCGCCGTCCTCCCATGCCGGAAGCGCGTGCGCGCCAAATCGCTGCCGGGGATCACCGTCATCCAGATGAGTCCGCACGTGGGCGGCGAAACCGACCTGCTGCAGCTCGTCATGGAACGGCATCGCGGCATGAGATCGCGCGCAGACGTGCATCGTGAACCGAGCCCCACGCGCCTTGAGCACGTATGCCATCGCCATCAGGGGCGTGACGCCGATTCCTCCCGCAATCAGGACATAGCGACTTGCCGATGGCACCAGCGCAAACAGATTTCGCGGCTGACCGATCTCGACGACATCGCCTTGAAGGATCGATTCATGAACCCTTTTCGAACCACCCCGGCCGTTGGCCTCGCGCTTGACCGCAATCCGGTACCGCGTCCGATCCGCGGGATCTCCGCATAGCGAATACTGCCGCACCATGCCGCCTTCCAGATGCAGATCGATATGCGCGCCCGCCTCGGCAACCGGAAACGTTTCCGCGGAACACGGCGCCAGTTCGTAGGCGATGACATCGCTGCCGACCTGGCGCACGTCGCTGACGCGCGCCTTCAGGATGCTGTCTGCGGAATTGTCGGCGGGCAACGTCGGCTGTCTGGGCGTGGTAAAGGGCCATTGCCAGGCCGCTCCGCGTTCCGCGATCGACGACCCTCCCGCCAGCCACGCGTGGTGATAGCGATAGAACGGAATCGAGGGGAACAGGTGATGCATCAGATGTTCGCTCTGTCCGAGGAACAGATGCCGCATGACTGAGCCACCCCGGATCAGGCGCGTCGCCTGGAACGGATGAGCCTGCTGCTCGACTCCGTCCGGATGCTGCAGATATGCGAACAGGTAGACGACCAGTCCCAGCCCCAGCCGCTGTGGCACCATCCAGAGCAGGAAGAACTCCCATGCGTACGGCGACAGCAACCACGCCGCGTGCCATGTCACCGCGAACGACAGCCCCATCCAATAACCGGCCCGTTCGCGCGCGGGACGCTCGTTGCGATGGCGGAAGTACCAGATGACCCAGAGAATGTCGGGGCAACACCAGACCAGCACCCGCAGCGCAGGCCATGCGGAGACGAAGGGCTCATCCGGATCCATCCCCTTTTTCCCGGTGTAGCGGTGATGCTCCAGATGCAGATAGCGATACAGCGCAGTGCTGAACCCGGGCACCAGCAGGAAGCAGGCCAGATTGCCGATCCAATCGTTGACGCGACGATCGCTCGACGCCGAGCGATGCGTCGCATCGTGCAACGGCGTAAATACCGCGTACAAGGCGACCCCGCTCAGCACGAAAGTGACCGCGTACGGCAGCAGTCCCACCAGATACAGGTAGCTGCTGAGTGCAAAAGTCAGATATGACCCTGACAACACGGCAATTTCCTGCCAAGCGAACCTGTCGACCACAGCGATACTGCGAAATCTTGGCTCCGAAACGATCTGCTCCAGCAGCTGCAGCTCTGCTTCCGGATAGGCGGCATTCGACATCAGTGACTCCTCCACGAAGGGATGCACATCACGGAGACCACTGCAACGCCATGCTTCCAGCAGGCGCCGGCCACCCCTAGGCAGCGAGCGATCTCCTCCAAGAGCCCAGCCCCACCGCGTACCCAGGTCTGCTTCGTGCGACCTGATTTTCTTGTATCTCATGGCGACTGACTCCGGATTGATTACAGCAACCCGATGCCGTGAGGACTTGTCTATCCCTCGCCCTTTTATTGTCTCAGGCTGCCCTCAACTCGCTGCCCTATGGAACGACAGGGTTTCGGTGCCTAATTTGTCCTTATGATGGGGTTCAAGGCGTGGTACAGGGTGGAGGAGACACAATGGCTTATCGCCTCAGTACGGACACGGTGGCGCCGAAGGAGCGTTTCTCATATTGGGTGGATGCGGTCTGCAACACCTACATGCCGATCGACTGCTCGACGGAAGACCGCACCCGGCCGATGCCGGGCTCGATTCAGATCAACCACCTCGGCGAACTGGATCTGACCATCACCCAGTCCGCCCCACAGGTGGTTTCGCGCACCAGGCAGCACCTGAGCCGCCATGACGACGACACCTTCCAGGTCAGTCTCCAGCTCTCCGGAAAGTGCGTGGTGCACCAGAGCGGGCGTGAAGCGGTCGTGGAGCCGGGCGATGTCGTCTACTACGACTGCGCCCACAGCTTCGACCTGCACTTCCTCGATCCCTTCGAGATCATGATCGCCAAGGTGCCCCGCTCGCTGCTGGCCAGCCACGTGCGCAATCCCGAGGAACTCACGGCAATGACCATCTCCGCAGCCACCGGCACCGGCGCCTTGCTGCGCCCGATGTTCGAGCGGTTGTGCTCGGCGGACTCGCCGGTCAGCCGCAATCCCGCTGCGTCACAGCTGATGGTCGAAGCCATCGTCTGCACCACCGTCGCGGGCCTCTGCACGCTGCCGGCGGTGAACCAGCGCGGCACCTCGAACCTCGGCCGCTACCACATCGAACGCGCCAGGAGCTACGCCCGCCAGCATCTCGGCAATCCGCGACTGGGGCCTGCGGAAATCGCAGCCGCGCTGTCGATCTCGGAGTCCTATCTCTATCGCCTGTTCCAGAGCGAGGCTCAATCGCTGACCCAGTTCATCTGGAGCGAACGTCTGCAGGCCTGCCGGCACGATCTGTCACAGCCACGCTTCGCCGGCCGCAGCATCACGGAGATCGCGTTGTCGCGTGGTTTCTCGGACGTGGCCCACTTCAGCCGCTGCTTCCGCAAACGCTTCGGCATGTCACCCAGCCAGTGGCGTCAGGAAGCCAGCGAACACACTCGCGCAAGCAGCGGCACGCCCTTCGCGCCGTAGCACGGCACGTCCATCAACGGCTGAATCCGACGGCATCGCTTCCGGCATCCGCCAGGATCGCCTGATGTTCATCGCGGGCGCGCATCCCGAAACGCCTCCGATGCGACGAGCATCAGCGGGATCGAAGTCGCGAAGCCTCCGATCCCGCGATGCACGTACGAAACACACCCCCGATATGCGACGCCACCGCGATCAGGTTCGAATCGCCTTCGCCTGCAGCCGGGTGCAGTAGCGTGTTCCGATGAAGGCCCAGACCCAACGCTCCTGCATGCGAACATCGGCAATGTAGTCGCCCGCGGCCTTCTCCTGCAGCTCGATATAAGCGCGCTCCAGCCGATCGTTGACATTGACGGGGATCAGCAGCAGCAGCTGGAACCCGCAGGCTTCAGCCGTGATCAGCCGCTCCGTTCCCGCCACGGGCGGCGTCCTGGAGCTGGATGTTCCCATCGACACGGGCGTACCGGCGCAAGCGCTCGTCAGCATCACGATTGCCGCAACCACAATGGTTCTGAAAAGCGCTCTCATCGGATGGCCTCCCCTTTGACCGTGACACAGCGTGCCGTTCCGAGCACCCACCAGTACCAGTCTTCCTGGACGGTCACATCCACCAACCCGGTGGCGCCCGGGACACTGGCCACCGCGTCGGCATACGCGCGTTCGACCCGTGTATTCAGTCCCATCGGAACAAAATAGTAGGCCGTCGCAAGCAGTCCCAGACTGCCGCAGGCCGACCCGCTCGCCGCGCCGAGCTTCTGGTATTCCCCTTTCGGAGTCGGTGCGATATTCGTGAATCCAGACGCACACCCGCCGAGCATCAGGCTCGCTGCAAGCAACAGGAGCGCCGGGGGACCACTCTTCCACCTCGAACGTCGCTTCATGAATGCCTCCCTCCCAACACAACACTCAAACCACGCCTTGTCCGAATCGACCTTCGAACCAAGGACGCACCAGAAATAACGCAGGTTGCGACCGCCGGAACATCCGTCATCCATGTGGCGTCACCCCGTGCCTCTCGACTCCGCACGCTCGAACAGCCAGGTCAGCAACAAGCCGGGAATCAGGAAGCCCGACGTCACCATCACCCCGGCGATCAGGTGCGCCGCGGGTTCGTCCAGCGCCGCGATGAACCGCATCGGCGACAACCATGGCGAGAGCTGCAGAAACAACACCGCCAGCACCACGCAGGGCCACCGCAGGTCCACGCCGCGCCGCGCCGACGCAAGCCACGCATACCCGGCAAGTGCGGCAGCGAACAGGCCTTCGAGCAGCCAGGCGTAGATCCCGAGGCTGCCCCACAGGCCACCACCGAAATGCGTCTGTGAATACGGCGCAAGGGCCAGATCGTCGTTGTGCACCGGCCAGTCGGTCAGAAAGTGCGAGAACACCGCCAGCGCCGCGATAACCGCCACGGTCGGGTCGCGACGGAAGAACAGGGCCCAGACCAGCGCCAGAACCGCCGCCATCAGCAACGAGTGATCCCAGTCGATGAACGTCAGGTCGAAGAACAGGTACGGCCCGGCGTCGGGATTGGCAGTGATGCGATCGACGCCCAGGATCACCAAGACGCCGTTGACCAGATCCATGAAACCGACGCCGAACATGATCGGCAGGCTCGGCACCTGCGGATAACGGGCCTTCAGGGCGAAACCGACTGCGAGGTGTCCGACGTACATGCAGCTCTCCGTCCCAACTGGCGATGTGCATACGATCGAAACTAGCGTGCGCTTCGCCCTGAAACAACCGGGCACGCCGCCCCTGCCTCCTGCCGAATGTTCCCGCTACGGCGCTGCTCCCGACGGCAGCTCGGGGCGATCCGAGCCGCCGAAGCGGCAAAGCGTCAGGTGCGTTGCGTGGCGCCGGCCTTGCCGGCATTGCGGTAGGCCAGCAGCATCAGCGCGGCGCCGCCGACCCACATCGGTACGCTGAGGACCATGCCCATGGTGATCCACCCGGTGCCGTAGAGATAGCCGATCTGCGCATCCGGCAGGCGGACGAATTCGACCAGGGTCCGGAACAGGCCGTAGCCGATCAGGAACAGTCCGGACACGGCCATGCGCGGGCGGGTCTTGCGCCCGAACCACCACAGGATCGCGAACAGGACCAAGCCCTCGAGCCCGGCCTCGTACAACATCGACGGGTGGCGCGGTTCGGGGCCGGCGCGCTGGAACACCATGCCCCAGGGCAGATCGGTCGGAGCGCCCCACAGCTCGCCGTTGATGAAGTTGCCGATGCGGCCGGTGAACAGACCCAGCGGGATCATCGGTGTGGCGAAGTCACCGATGTCGAAGAACTTGAGCTTGTGGACGTGGCCAAACCAGCCGATCGCGGCCAGCACCCCGATCAGCCCGCCATGGAAGGACATGCCGCCCTCCCAGATCCGGAAGATGACCGTGGGATGGGCGAGGAAGCCTTCGAAGTTGTAGAAGAAGGTGTAACCGATACGACCGCCGAGGATCACGCCCATGACGCCGTAGAACAGGAAGTCCGAGACGCGCTCGCGCGGCCACTGGAACTGCGGATGGCGGGCGCGCTTGAGCCCGAACCACCAGAACAGCCAGAAGCCGAGCAGATACATCAAGCCATACCAATGCACCGCGAACGGGCCGAGCTTGACGGCGATGGGGTCGATATTGGGATGAACGAGCATGATGGGCGCGATTGTACCGGCGGCTCGATGACACGGCGATGTGTCGCCGGTGGCGATGACTAGAGAATGACCCCGAAACGCCGCAGAACCAGCACCATCAGGCCATAGGCCGCAGCAGTCCCGCTGATGCCGAGCAGCAGGCTCCACCAGAAGCCGAGCCCGGCGCGCAGCAGCAGCGGCAGCAGCACGAACAGCACCAGCGACGGCAGCGCCAGCCAGAAGATCGAGCCGGACAAGGCCGCGACGCGCGCGACATCGCCGGTATCGCGGTAGAGCCAGACGAAGGCCAGCACCGAGGTCAGCGGCAACGACGCCACCAGGGCGCCGACCAGGGTGCTGCGCCGGGCCACCTCGGATACCACCGCGACGATGATCGCGCTCAGCAGCACCTTGACGGCCAGGTAGCCCATCTCAGTCCCGGCGCCTCATCCGGTACTGGCGTGGCAGTAGAACGCCTTGAGATAGCGCGTTTCCGGAATCGCCGGATGGATCGGGTGATCCGGCCCCTGCCCGCCCTGTTCGAGGATCTGCAGGCGCCGACCGCAGGTACGGGCTTCGCGCAGCAGCACGCGCTGCAACTGCTCCGCATCCAGGTGATGCGAGCAGGAGCAGGCGATCAGAATGCCGTCGGCGCTGAGCAACTGCAGCGCCGCCCGATTGAGCGCGGCGTAGTGCTCGACGCCGGCATCGAAATCCCTGCGCCGCTTGATCAGGGCCGGCGGATCGACGACGACGACGTCGTACTGCCGCCCCTCGGCGCGCAGCGCCTTCATCACGTCCAGCGCGTCACCGCGATGCGTCTGCAATGCCACGCCGTTGAGTCCGGCGCTGGCGGCGGCAGCGTCGAGCGCCGCCTGCGAAGCGTCCACGCAGCTGACCTCCGCCGCCCCGTACTGCGCGGCGCGCAGCGCCCAGCCGCCGACATAGCTGAAGACGTCGAGGACGCGGCGATCCCGCACGTAGCGCCGCAACCGCGTGCGGTTGTCGCGCTGGTCGAAGAAGAAGCCGGTCTTCTGCCCGGTCGCGAGCGCGACCCTGAACCGCACGCCCTCCTCGAGCACCTCGACCTGATCGGGCACCTCGCCGACGGTCTCGACGTAGCTCGGCAGCCCCTCGAGTTCACGGGTCGAGCCGTCGCAGCGCAGCACGATCCCGGCGGGCCGAAGAACGCGCTGCAACACCTCGACGATCGTGTCCTTGAAGCGCTCCATGCCGGCGGTGCCGAGCTGGACCACGCACCAGTCGCCGTAGCGGTCGACCACGAGCCCGGGCAGGCCGTCCGACTCGCCGTAGACGAGCCGGTAGTGTGGTTCCGCGTAGATCCGCTCGCGCAGCGCCAGCGCGGCGCGCAGGCGGCGCTCGAACCAGTCCGCGTCGATATGCGCTCGGACGTCGCCGGTGAGCAGGCGCACCGCCAGCAGCGAGCGCGGATTGACGTAGCCGATGCCGACCGGCTTGCCGCGGCTGTCCTCGACCCGGCACAGGGTTCCGGGATCGATCGCGCGGAAGCGCTCGTCGGTCGCGATCTCGTTGGAGTAGATCCAGAGATGTCCGGCGCGAACGCGGCGCTCCTCACGGGGTTTGAGCTTCAGCTGGAGCACGCGGACACCTCGGACAAGCGTTGGGGGGCGCGCATCATACGCCGATGCGCGCCCGGCGCGGCCCCCGCCCCGAAACCGGGGTCAGGCAAAGTCGTACCGGAACTCTTCCTTGAAGCGTTCACGGAACTGTTCGATATGGAAGCTGTGATTCTGGGTCCCCGGACGCTCGATGTTGTAGGCGCCCATCAACGACGCGATACGGCCCGTCGTGGCCCAGTCCATGCCCTGCAGCAGTCCGTACAGCAGCCCGCCGCGGAAGGCGTCGCCGCAACCGGTCGGATCGGTCAGCGAATCGGCCTTGGCGCAGGGGACCTCATGCACCTTCTCCGGGGTGTAGATCTGCGACCCCTTGCCGCCGCGGGTCACGATCAGTGCGTCGACGCGCGCCGCGACTTCCTTGAGCGTCCAGTCGGTCCGGTCCATCAGCAGCTCCGACTCGTAGTCGTTGACCGCGACGTAGCTCGCCAGCTCGACGAACTCGCGCAACTCGGCGCCGTTGAACATCGGCAGGCCCTGGCCCGGATCGAAGATGAACGGAATCCCGGCCTCCGCGAACTGGCGCGCATGCTTGAGCATGCCCTCGCGCCCGTCCGGCGAGACGGTGCCGATCCGGATGCCGCCGTCCGGCACATCCTGCTGGTGCGCATGATTCATCGCACCGGGATGGAAGGCAGTGATCTGGTTGTCGTCCAGATCGGTGGTGATGTACGCCTGCGCGGTGTAGGTTTCCTCGATCGTCTTGATGTAGTCGGAGCAGATGTCGTTCTTCTTCAGCCACGCGGCGTAGTGCTCGAAGTCCGCGCCGACGGTGCCCATCGGCTTGGCGTCGCCGCCGAGCAGCTTGAGGTTGTAGGCGATGTTGCCGGCGGTGCCGCCGTATTCGCGGCGCAGCTGCGGCACCAGGAACGCGACGTTGAGGATGTGAACCTTGTCCGGGAGAATCTCGTTCTTGAAGTGCCCGGGAAAGACCATGATCGTGTCGTAGGCGAACGATCCGCAAATCAGCGCAGACATCGACTTCTTCCTGTAAGTGGTGAACCCGAGCCGGCGCCTGTGGCCACCGGCTCCCTATCCGAACAGCACCAGGCCCCAGATCAGCGGAACCTGCAACAGCGACAAGTGTACGGCAGCCGAGCCCAGGTCCTTGGCCCGCCCGGAAAGCTCGTGGCGCTCCGTCCCGATCCGGTCGACGACGACCTCGACCGCGGTGTTGAGCAGTTCGGTGATCAGAACCACGATCAGACTCAGCATCAGCATCGCGCGCTCGATCCCGGTGTCGCCCAGCCACAGACCGAGCGGCGCCATCAGCACCGCCAGCGCCGCCTCGATGCGGAACGCCTCCTCGCTGCGCAGCGCCCAGCCGAGCCCCCAGTAGGACACGCGCGTGGCGCGGATGATCCGCGCCCAACCCTTGATCCCGTCGGCCATCGTTCAGCCCCTCCTGCGTACGGCAAGCACCCGCCGCATGCGCGGCCGCTGCATTCCGCCGTCGTCGGCGATTCCCGGCACCGGCATGGCGCCTCTCCTCACGACACTGTGTGTCGCGCCAGCCTAGCGCGCCCGTGCAACCGGGCAATGACGTGCGTCACCGCCCGGCCGCGACGGCGCACAGATCAGGCCTCGCCGGACTCGGCAGGCGGCTGGTAGCGCAGGTCGAGCTGGCGCGCGGCGCGGACGTCGTCCAGGCGCCGCACCGGCATCGTGTACGGCGCACCCTTGACCTTCTCGATGTCCTGGCGCGCCTCGTCGCAGATCGCGATCAGCGCGTCGACGAAGGCGTCGAGGGTCTCCTTGTCCTCGGTTTCGGTCGGCTCGATCAGCAGACACTCCGGAACCAGCAGCGGGAAGTAGATCGTCGGCGCGTGGAAGCCGTAGTCGAGCAGGCGCTTGGCGACGTCGGTCGCGGTCAGGCCGATCTCCTGCTTCTGGCGCTTCAAGGTCACGATGAACTCGTGGCTGGCACGCCGCTCGGGGAAGGCCAGATCGAAGCCGGCCTCGCTGAGGCGCGCGGCCAGGTAGTTGGCGTTGAGCGTGGCGTACTCGCCAACGCGATGCATGCCCTCGCGGCCGAGCATCAGCGCGTAGATGTAGGCCCGCAGCAATACGCCGGCATTGCCCATCCACGCCGACAGGCGGCCGATGCTCTGCGGCAGGTCGCGCTCGTCGAGCCAGCGGTAGCGGTCGCCGTCCTTGCCGGCGACGGGAATCGGCATGAACGGCTTCAGACGCTCCGACACGCCGACCGCGCCTGCACCCGGACCGCCGCCGCCGTGCGGCGTCGAGAAGGTCTTGTGCAGATTCATGTGGATGACGTCGAAGCCCATGTCGCCCGGGCGGACCTTGCCGAGAATCGCGTTGAGGTTGGCGCCGTCGTAGTACAGCAGGCCGCCGGCCTCGTGCACGATGCCGGCGATTTCCTTGATGCGGCGTTCGAACACGCCGAAGGTCGACGGATTGGTCAGCATGATGCCCGCGGTCTGCGGCCCGACCGCGGCCTTGAGCGCCTCGACGTCGACGTCGCCATCCGCGTTGGTCGGGATCTCGCGCACGGTGCAACCGTGCATCGCCGCGGTCGCCGGGTTGGTGCCGTGGGCCGCGTCCGGCACCAGGATCTCGGTGCGGGCGCTGTCGTTGCGGGCCAGGTGATAGGCCATGATCATCGCCACGCCGGCGAACTCGCCCTGCGCGCCGGCCATCGGCGTCAGCGACACGCCGGCCATGCCGGTGACGTCCTTGAGGATTTCCTGCAGGTCGTACATGCAGGCCAGGAAGCCCTGCGAGTGCGACTCCGGCGCCAGCGGATGCCGCGCCAGCAGCTCCGGCAGCATCGCCAGCGTGTTACAGGCGCGCGGGTTGTACTTCATCGTGCACGACCCCAGCGGGTAGAAGTGCGTGTCGATCGAGAAGTTCTTCTGCGACAGGCGCGTGAAATGGCGCACCGCCTGCATTTCGGAGACTTCCGGCAGCAGCGGCTTGTCGCTGCGGCGCAGCGCCTCGGGGATCCCGGAAACGTCGACACCGGTGCCGGGGTTCTGCGCAAAGGCGGTGCGGCCGGGGCGCGAGACTTCGAAGATCAGTTTTTCGCTCATGTGCTTGGGTCCATCTGCGCGCAACCGGCAATGGCCGGTCGCGCAATCGGGGTTCGGTCGGTCCTGCGCAGGCCGGTCAGGCGTGCAGCGCCTGCTCCAGCGCCTCGCAGTAGGTCTCGATCTGCGAATCGGTCTTGGTCTCGGTCGCGCATACCAGCAGCGCGTTGCCGAGTTCCGGGTAGTGATGCGACAGATCCAGGCCGCCGAGGATGTTGCGCCCGGCCAGCGACTGCAGTACCGGCGCGACCGGCCCCGGCAGACGCAGCACCGCCTCGTGGAAGCGCGCGCCCTGGAACAGCGGCTCGACGCCCTCGATCGATCCCAGTGCGGCGACCAGTTCGCGGGTATTGGCCATGCAGCTCGATGCGACCTGCGCCAGCCCGTCCGGTCCCAGCAGCGACATGTGGATCGTCGCCGCGGTCACCAGCAGTCCCTGGTTGGTGCAGATGTTGGACTTGGCCTTGGCACGGCGGATGTGCTGCTCACGCGCCTGCAGGGTCAGCGTGTAGCCGGTCTTGCCGTCGAGATCGACGGTGCGGCCGACGATGCGCCCCGGCAGCTCGCGCACCAGGCTCATGCGCGTGGTCATGAAGCCGAAGTACGGCCCGCCCGAAGACAGCGGCGAACCCAGCGGCTGACCATCGCCGCAGACGATGTCGGCCCCGTTCCGGCCCCACTGCCCCGGCGGCTTGAGCAGCGCCAGCGACACCGGGTTGACCACCGCGATCACCAGCGCGTTCTGCGCGTGCGCCCAGTCGGTGATGGCGTCGACATCCTCCATCACGCCGAAGAAGTTCGGCTGCTGGATCACCACCGCGGTCGGCGCCGGACCGTCGTAGGCCTTGAGCGCGTCGAGCGGGGTCGTGCCCTGCTCGGGGCAGTAGTCGATCAGCACCGGCCGCACGCCCTGGGCGTGGGTCGTGGCCTTGACCACATCCCGGTACAGCGGATTGACGGCACGCGGCATCAGCACCTGCGCCGAGGTGTTCTTGCGGTTGGCGCGCACCGCCATCAGCAAGGCCTCGCCCAGCGCCGACGCGCCGTCGTACATCGAGGCGTTGGAAACCTCCATGCCGGTCAGACCGCAGATCATGGTCTGGTACTCGTAAAGCACCTGCAGCGTGCCCTGGCTGGCCTCGGCCTGATACGGCGTGTACGCCGAATAGAACTCGCCGCGGGTCGTGATCTCCCACACCGCCGCCGGGATATGGTGCTCGTAGGCACCGGCACCGATGAAATTCAGCGGCTGACCGTCGGTCTCGGCGCGGGCATGCATCAGCTGGGCGACCTGCATTTCCGGCAGGCCCTCCGGCACGTGCTGCAGCGGGCCGCAACGCAGCGCGGCCGGAATCTCGTCGAACAAGGCGTCGATGCTCGGCGCGCCGATGGCGCCCAGCATGTCCTTGACGTCGGCTTCGGTATGGGGAATGAACGGCATGAAGAACTTCCGCGAAAAACGATTACGGGGGGGGCGCCGGGGCACAGCGCCCCGGCACAGCAGCGAGGTCTGCCCTCAGAGGGTCTTGAGGTAGTCCTCGTAGCCTGCGGCGTCGAGCAGCTTGTCGATCTCGGCGGCGTCGGCGGGCTTCATCTTCCACATCCAGCCTTCGCCGTAGGGATCGCTGTTGAGCACTTCCGGACTGCTGCCGAGCGTCTCGTTGGCGGCGATCACTTCACCGGCGATCGGCGCATACACATCCGACGCAGCCTTGACCGACTCGACCACGGCGCAGGAATCGCCGGCGGCGAGCTGGCGCCCGGCTTCCGGCGTCTCGACGAACACCAGGTCGCCGAGCGCTTCCTGGGCATGATCGGTGATGCCGATCGTGACGGTGCCGTCGGCCTCGACGCGCAGCCATTCGTGGGATTTGACGTACTTGAGATCTGCCGGGACGTTGCTCATCGAAGGTTCTCCTTTAGGATCAGATGGGGACCGGGAACCACGGCCGGATGGCATCGGCCCGGTGTGAATGGCGAATAGCCTGAAACGGTTGCGGGGGAAGAACGGACGGACGGATACCGGTGCCGCTCACGACGCTAGACCAGGACCTTGCCGTTGCGGACGAACGGCGGCTTGACCACGCGGGCGGCGACCCACTGCCCGCGGATCTCGACTTCGCAACGCTCGCCGGCACCGGTATCGACGCGCGCCAGCGCGATCGACTGCTTCATCGTCGGCGAGAAGCCGCCACTGGTGGTCTCGCCGGTGGCGCCGTCGATGAAGCGCAGCGCCATGTGCGCGCGCATGATGCCGCGCCCCTCGAGCACCAGCCCGACCAGCTTGCGCGGCGACCGGCCGCGCAGCGATTCGAGCGCCGCGCGGCCGATGAAGTCGCGCACCGGCGCGTCGGCATCGCCCCAGGCCACGGTCCAGCCCAGACCGGATTCGAGCGGGTGGCGGGTTTCGTCCATGTCCTGGCCGTACAGATTCATGCCGGCCTCGAGGCGCAGCGTATCCCGCGCGCCGAGTCCGCAGGGCGCGACGCCGGCATCGATCAGTCCCCGCCACAGCGTGACCAGATCGGCGTGCGGCAGCATCAGCTCGAAGCCGTCCTCGCCGGTGTAGCCGGTGCGGCCGACGAACCAATCGCCCTGATACGCGGCCTGGAACGGCTTGAGCGCCTCGACCGGCGCCACCAGTCCTTCCGGCAACAACGGCAGGGTGCGCTCGCGCGCCAGCGGCCCCTGCACCGCGAGAATGCCCAGGTCCTGACGGTGCGTGACCTCGACCTCGTAGGCGGCGGCATGCTGGCGGATCCACGCCAGATCCTTGTCGGTGGTGCCGGCGTTGACCACCAGACGGAACCAGGTCTCGTCGAGGAAGTAGGTGATCAGGTCGTCGATGACGCCGGCGTCCTCGCGCAGCATGCACGAGTACAGCGCCTTGCCCGGCACCGTGAGCTTGGCGACGTCGTTGGCCAGCAGGTAACGCAGAAACTCGCGCACGCGCGCGCCGCGCAGATCGACCGCGGACATGTGCGAGACGTCGAACATGCCGGCGGCCTGGCGCACGACATGGTGCTCCTCGAGCTGCGACTGGTACTGGATCGGCATTTCCCAGCCGGCGAAGTCCACCAGCTTGGCCCCGAGACGGGCGTGTTCGGAGTGCAGCGCGGTCTGTTTGAGCATACGGTTCCCGCTTGTCGTCAATGGATTGCGAAAACCGCCCCTCTGTCCTTAGAACCTGAGAGATTGGGGTGCCGCAACGGCACCTCTGCCCCATCGGTGTGCAGCTTGCGGCCGCAACTCTCCAGAGTCGGCTACCTTCGCGCTCCTTTTGCCTGAGCGATTCCGGGCGGATTTGCGCCTTCGGCGCCGCCGAGCCGGACTTGCGATCCGCTGGCGGGCTCTCCCGCGAAGTATGACGCCGGCCGTCAGTTTAGCGTCTGACGGGCGCCGAGCAAAGCGCGGCGGGGCTGACGGCACCGTTCGTCACCCCGGGACCCGCTGCGGAGAACGGCGTCACAAAAAGCCGTCATGACCGCCGGATCGGGGGGGCGCGATCGGTTGGACGGGTCAAGACCTTCCGATATAGTCATCAGAATTACGGGATCGCCGGACGTGGGAGCTGTCGGGGCGATCCTTCAGCGCGAGACGGGGGTATCTGATGCGCATTCCGGGGGTTTTCCGACCATCTGTCCTGGTCATGGTCGCTGGGTTTTCCGTTCCCGCGGGCGTCCAGGCGCAAACCGTGACGCCCGGGCAGGTCACCGACACGCTCAAGCCGCCGATCGAACTGCAGCCCGCGCAGCCGGCACCCGGCGTCAGCACCCCCCGGCCGCAAGCCCGCCCGTCCGGCGCCGGCGGCGCGACGATCACCGTGCAGCGCTTCGAGTTCGAGGGCAACACGCAGTTCGACGACGCCCGTCTCGCTGCGCTGCTGACGGGATATCTCAACCAACCGGTCAATCTGCTCGACCTGTACGACGCCGCGGACCACGTCGCCCAGTTCTACGCCGATCACGGCTACGCGCTGGCGTCGGTCAACGTCCCGCCGCAGAAGGTTTCGGGCGGAACGATCCTGCTGCAGGTCGCGGAGGGTCGTGTCGGCGACATCAGTGTCGTCAACGGCCGCTGGTATCAGCCGGACCACATCAAGAGCTACCTCGGGTCCTTCTCCAGCGGCGAACCCTACCGTTCCGAACCGCTGCAGGAAGCCCTGCGCGTGATCAACACCCTGCCCGGCCTGACCGCAAAGGCGACGGTTCGCCCCGGCGGCGAAGACGGCACCAGCGATGTCCAGATCGACGTCGCCGAGCGCCACTTCGAGGGCGGGCTGAGCCTCGACAACTACGGCCGCGAAAGCATCGGCGAGTTCCGCAGCACCGGATACCTCGTCGTCAACAATCCGACCCGCGTCGCCGACCAGCTCAAGGTCGTCGGCCTGATCTCGGAGGACAGCCTGCTGAAATATGGGCATGTCGACTACAGCGTGCCGCTCAACCATGCCGGCACGCGTGTCCGCCTCGGCTACAGCCACGCCGAGTTCAGCGTCGACGATTCCCCGGTCGACGGCAAGAGCCGCTACGGCGAGGTGATGCTGGACCATCCGCTGCTCGCCGACGGCCGTCAGCAGCTCACCGGCTCGATCGGCGTATCGCGCTCACTGTCCAATGCCGATTTCAGCGGCATCGTTTTCAGCCAGACGTCGATCACGCTGCTCGAAACCGCGCTGGCCTACTCGCGCACGCACGACAGCGGTGCCGTCACCCAGGTGAGCACGGCGCTGTCGAGCAACTTCCAGAAGCAGGAGATCGCCGATTTCGCCAACGGCGACGTCGACGGCAAGCAGCGCATCAAGTGGGAACTCGACCTGCAGCACCTGATGCGCCTGACGACGGCATTCCAGCTCTACCTGCGCCTCAACGGCGTCTACTCGCCGGATCCGCTCTCGGATCCGGAAAAGTATTCGCTCGGCGGTCCGTACAGCATCCGCGCATTTCCGGCCTCCGAGATCCGCGGTGACAGCGGCTTCTTCGAAACCGTGGAACTGCGTCATCGCCGCAACCTGGGTTCGGCCACGCTCGTCACGCGGCTGTTCGTTGACGGCGGACGGGTCTACGCGGTCGACGCCCCGGATCCGGATTCGCTCTCCGACATCGGCATCGGCGGCGACCTGATCTGGCAGCCGCTGCGCCTGAAGCTCGACTGGGCGTACCCCCTGAACGATCGCAACGTCAGCGACGGCCGCGACTCCGGACGCGTGTTCGGCTCCGTCGCGGTGACTTTCTAAGGTGCCGGCCATGTCCAAGTTCCGCCTCAATCCGATTGCCGCCATCCTGCGTGGCGGGCTGCTGCTGCCCTTCGGCGCGGCGATCGCCAACCCGACCGGCGCGGATGTCGTGCACGGTGACGTGACGCTGTCCACGCCGAACGACAACACGCTGGTCATCGACCAGAACTCCAACGCGGCGGTCATCAACTGGCAGACGTTCTCGATCGGCGGCGGCGAATACGTCCAGTTCAACCAGCCGGGAGCCGCGGCAGCGATTCTCAATCGCGTGGTCGGCAATCTGCCGTCTGAGATCCTCGGCCAGCTCGACGCCAACGGCCAGGTGTTCCTGATCAATCCGCAGGGGATCATGTTCGGCGCCGGCAGCCGCGTCGACGTCGGCGCGCTGGTCGCCAGCACGCTCGACATCAGCGACGACGACTTCCTGTCCGGGAAGTTCGTGTTCGCGGGCGACAGCGAGGCCGGCATCGACAACGCCGGCCGGATCAGCAGCGCCGACGGCGGGTTCGTCGTCCTGACCGGAGACCACGTCGGCAACCGCGGCGTCATCGAATCGCCGCACGGGGACGTGGTTCTCGCGGCGGGTTCGCAACTGACGCTGCAGCTCGACGCCGAAGGCCTGATCAGCTATTCGATCGATGCTGCGGCGGTCTCCGAGCTTGCCGGCGTCGACAACGCCGGCGACATCATCGCCGCCGGCGGCGCCGTGGTGATGGCCGCGTCCACCGCCCGCGATCTGCTCGGTGCCGCCGCCGTCAATCACAGCGGCCGCGTCTCGGCGGCAGGCATCGAGGAACGCGGCGGCGAGATCTACCTGGTCGCCGACAGTGGCGACATCGACATCCGCGGCGCACTCGACGCCAGCGGCAGCGACGGCGGCCATGTCGAGGCCGTCGCCGGCCAGACCCTCCGCTACGGAAACGGCGCTTCGATCAGCGTTGCCGACACCGGCGACAGCGCCGGCGCCATCGGTCGGGGCGGCTTCGTCGAGCTCTCGGGCGCCCGGGTACAGATCGGTGACACCGTGGATCTGGGACACGGCGGCACGCTGCTGATCGATCCGGTCGACATGACCGTCTCCGACAGCGGCGGCGACCTCGACTACGCCGTACTCGAAAGCCAGTTGCAGAACAGCTTCAGCGGCTCCGAGGTCCTGATCCAGGCGGAAAACTCGATCAGCTTCGAGGACACTGCGGACAACCTGATCAACGGCGTCGGCGCGTTCCCAGGCTACGGCGGCGACCTGCGCGTCGAATCGGGCATCTGTCCCGGGGGGACCTGCACACCATCGGCGTTGCCCCCCGGCATCTTCATCCAGGGCAGCGATGACGCCCTGGCCCTGTCCGGCTCGCTGACGCTCGACGCGCGCGCCAACAGCGGCGCGGTCGACGTCGCCGCAACGCTGACTTCCGACTCCGGCAATGTCCGGATCTACGGCCCCGCCGGCGTCATGACCGGCGCGATCCAGGCCGCTCACAACGTCACGATCGAGTCCAGCGGTGGCCGCATCGACAGCGGCGACGTCAGCGGACAGCAGATCGACATGCGGGCCCGCGACGGCATCGGCACCGGCAACCTGCTGGCCACCCACGCGGCGCAGATGGACGGCGAATACCTGTCGGCCTCGATCAACCTGCGCGCCAACGATTTCGCGGATCCGGGCGCTCCGGACATGCCCCGCGACGTGCAGACCGGATCGATCGTCGTCGTCACCGACGCCAACGGACACACCGGCATCTCGTCGAACGCCTCGCTCTATCTCAACAGCGACCAGAATTCCGCCCGCGATGGCGGCGGCATCGACACCGGGCCGATCCAGGTGCAGGCCGACAGCGCGTCCGGCGGCAGCGCCTATGCCTACGCGAGTCTGTCCGCGGACGACACGATCCACGCCAGCGGTGCATCGGTCAACGCGATCGGCGGCGGCTTTTATCTGGACGCGAACCTCAACGCCAACACCTACAACGGCGGCGACATCGACTTCGGGTATGTGTTCCTGTCGCCCGGCGGGCAACTGTCACTGGAAACACGCGCAGACCGGGCCACCGGGATGAATACGCTGGGATCGATCGTGCTCGGCCCCATGAGCGGCGACTTCGGCTACCTGTATCTCAACAGCGCCGGCGCGATCAGCTTCATGGACGGTTACGGCGGCATGCTGATGCCGTCGGTCACGGCCCGCGACATCTTCATCTCCAGCCATGTCGGTGATCTCGGGCTTGGCAATCTGAGTGCCTCTGACGGTGGGGTGCAGATCAGCGCCGCCGGCGGTGCGATCCGTACCGGTGACATCAGTGCCACCTTCTACGGCGGCTACGCCGGGCTCGGCAAGGAAGTCTCCGTTTACGGTGCCCGCGGGATCAAGCTGATCGCCCGCGACGGCATCAGCACCGGGCATCTGACGGTCAATGCCATCGCCACCTCCAACTTCGATCTGATCGACGCGGTGATCGAGGTTCTCGGCAACGGCTTCCACGATCCGGCCGCGCTCGGCGGTGATGTCGTCACCGGCGACATCGCACTGAACTTCGACAACGCCGAATTTCCGGACGCGCTGCTCAACGCCTATATCCGCCTGTCCAATCAGGCCAGCCAGATCCTGGATCCGATCAGCGGCGCCACCCTGTCCATCGGCGGCGGCAACATCAAGATCGGCACTCTGACCGGCCCGTCCCCGTCGCTGCTGCAGGCCATCGAGATGCTGGCGGAGGGCTCCGTCGAACTGCTCAGCCCCGACCTGACCGCCGAGGCCCTGCTGATTCGCAGCGGCGCCGGCAATCTCTCTTTCGGCAGTCTGAACGCAACGCGCCGCATCGAGATCGCCGCGCTCGGCGGCAACGTCGCGGTGTCGACGGCACTGCCGACGATGCTGGCCGAGGATCTGACGATCGAGGCCGGCGGCAGCCTCAGCCTGCCCCTGCAGTCGACCACCGCCTCGACGATCTTCCTGAGCAGCGGCGCCGGCGATCTCAACGCCGGCAATCTGCATGCGAACGCAGGCGGCGTCTACGTCGAGGCATTGGGCGGCCGCGTCCAGATCGGCGACGTCAGCTCGAGCTACATGGGCAGTTCGCCGACATCGACGCCGGCGCTGACCACGGACTCGATCGCGCGCGTCCTTGGAAGCGGAAGCTTCTGCATCGACGGCCTTGGCGGCTGCATCTTCATCGGCGGCCGCGACGGAGTCTCGGCCGGCAACATCAGCGCCCATGCCATCGCGACCGCCGACGAGGACGCGCTCGACGTCGGCGTCGAGATCTCCGCGAACCCGTATTTCAGCAACTCGGCGGTTGGCGGCAACATCAACGTCGGAACGGTCAGCCTGAGCAGCGATCCCAACGGATTCGTTGGCGTCTCGGTGGACTCGGCGCTGTATATCCAGAACAACACCCCGGTTTCCGGGAGCCAGGGCAACATCTTCGCAGGCCCGGTCACCGTCGATATCGCCGGCAGCGACACCGCTGTCTGCGAAACCTGCGGGCTGTCGCAGACCTCGGTCATGGTCGACATGGCGGCCAACGGCGGCATCTTCGGTCAGGCAGGGGGGCTGGACCTGAGGGTCAACTCCGGCGGCGCGGACAACGCCGTCACCACCGAGGTCCTGTTGAACACCTGGAACGGTGGCGACATCGGACTGGCCCGGGTCGGCATCGAACCGCTGGGCGGCACACCGAATCTGGCCACGATCGACAGCTCGGGCGCGATTCTGATCGACCCCGGCGCCGATGTCCGCGCCGGCACCCTCAACCTGCTCGCCGCAACCGACCTGTCGCTCGGCAATGGCACGGTCGCCGCCGGAACCCTGGTGATGCACGGCGGCACCGCCGTGGTCGCCAGCGGCGCCCAGATCTATGCCGGCAGTCTGGATGTCGTCGGCGGCGCGATCGACCTGTCGGACGCGGTCGTCCGGGTTGGCGGCGGCGGATCATTCGAAGGGGTCGACCCGGCCCTGGTCGCGCAGATCCAGGCCCACGACATTGCAGTCCCGTTCGGGCCCAATGCCAGCTTCGTGTCACCGGGAATCGTGCAGATCGGCAGCTTGAGCGTCAGCGGCGGATATCTGTTCATCCGTGCGCCCGGGGCCAATGTCGCGAGCGTGATCGACTCCCCGCCCTTGTTCCTCAATTTCCGTCCCTATCTCGACACCGATTCGCTGTACCTGTCGGGACTCGCCGGCGCGCTGACGACCGACGTCGCGACCTACGTGCTGGGGGGCACCGATTACGTCGGAACGATCGAGCTGGCGGCAACGCCCCCGGCACTGCTCAAGTCCTTGAGCACGGCCGACTTCCTGCTGTCCACCGGCACCCAGATCAACGATTACAACAGCCTGAACACCAGCGGTCAGGTGATCGTGCTGTCCGGCAACATCGGCACACAGCCGCCGCCGCCGCCACCACCGCCACCGCCGCCACCGCCGCCGCCACCGCCGCCGCCACCGCCGCCGCCACCGCCGCCGCCGCCACCGCCACCGCCACCGCCGCCACCGCCGCCACCGCCGCCGCCACCGCCACCGCCGCCGCCACCGCCGCC